>ERZ1036435.3-NODE-3-length-252947-cov-11.906861_pt1 | contig 252947 bp, 144 predicted proteins | sample MGYA00514223_ERZ1036435 | MGnify/ENA primary metagenome ERZ1036435 (study PRJEB33795, sample SAMN09464927) | human gut metagenome | host: Homo sapiens | place: USA: Stanford, California | collected 2016-08 | study: EMG produced TPA metagenomics assembly of the...
GTAGAAGAGGGAGGGGGAAGCAGGTGGGGAGGTGCAAAAAGTTAGTTGGAAGGATTAGATTTCTCAATTCTCTCTGGCAACAAAAAAGTGCAGATAGCTGTGCAGAGAACGGGACAGGAATTGTTCCACGGCAGTAAAGATACTGAAGGGAAGTTAGTAGTCTTTATGAAGCTTACCCATTCTGATGCAAGTGATGCATCTGTTTCTGTGGAAATTTCGGAGAAATATTTAGTGAGAAAATGGGCTGTGTAAATTTTTTAGGTTTACTGCAGGTCGATGCTTCTACGAATTTTTCCGTTTATTCCGTAAATGTGAAAGTTTTCCAGCCTTCATAATTCTCCCCACTTTTCTTAGTGATAGCAATTCACAGAGGGTTGTTCTGAGCCATCTTATCTCCAAAAAAAAAAAGATACACAAAGGATCATGAAGTGCTGGCAGGAAGGATCTTATAGCCGGAAAAATCCTTGTGGCTAGTGCTTGCACGTAAGTCTCTGAGTGAAGCACGGAAGAATACGAGTTTCAACAAAGCTTCTAATTTTGATGATAAAGTCAAATATTTGAAACAAGTAGCCAAAATAAAAAATTGATAGTTGATCGGTGTTGTGTACAGAGAGTTCTGAGGTTGGTAGAGAGAAGTATAGGGCCGAACAGCTGATTTGAAAGTTTGGTGTGGGAGATGTAGTGAGGGGCCTGAGATTGGAAACCAAATCTAGAATATTTAAATTGTTTTACCTCAGAAAGTCAAGTACAGACTGCAACTTAAAAAAAATTGTGTAAGATGAGATTTTAGATGTGGGGAAGTGCAGAGTCAGAAAATGGAAGATCCTTTGGATATGTAAACAATGCTGTACTGGAGTATCTTCGAGAGAAAGTAATAGTGGCCCCTCCTCAAAGCAGGGAAGAGTTAAAAAAACAGTAGGCCAAGCCACCCAGCAGAGCGATTGAGGGGGGGGGAAGCTGCCCGACTCAGAAGACTACGTTGAACGTACACTAATTTGTAAGATTTTTGGCCACTCTGAAGAATCTCTGGGGTTCTGGCTTTGGGTTGTTTCCATTCAGGAACACGTTTTGGGACAGATTTTGGGACAGATTTTGGGACAAATATTGGTCATCTTCACTTCGGGCACCCAATTCCGAGGAGATAGGGTAAATGAGAGGGTCAAAAAACCAGAATGTTATCTGGGTCAAGCCTTCCCCCCTCCGATTTTGGCCAGAGCCCAGTGGGACAAGGACGGGTGACTGGTGCACACCAAAGCCCTCTCCACAGAGATCTCTTAGTGAAACCTTGGGTCGGCCGACAAAAATCCGTTATGAACTCCTTGTCCCAGTATTTGTAAAAATTGACCCCATGATTTCTTTTAGGCAACAAGCTGACCGTGACCGGCGAGATTACGAGATTACACTAGCAATCCAGGCAAATTCTTAAGAAACTTACGTGGTGATTACGTGGTAATCGTCCGGTAATCATGACGCTCGTGACTAAGGGTCACGGAGTCCCAAAGTTTCCTGAACAAAAGGGCCCAAGGTAGGTGAAAATTAGGGACAAATTAGATGTAAAGAACCTTGGGCTCTGACCCTCAAGCCTCCCTGGCCCCCCCCTCTCACTCTTCCCTGTAGGAGCATTACTAAAATATTAGACACATTTGGGCCAATCCTCAACTACAATTGCGACAGATGAATGGGCAGCAAATTACTCTCGCTGTTAACTTGGGTTTCAGCAGGGGCTTTGGCCCAGGGGAAATGAAAAAAAGAGGGTCAATTGCAAAAAATTGGGTGAATAGGCACAGAAACACTTGCAGAAGGAATATCTTGTGTCATCTGCTATCACTGACCCTTTTGTTGTTTTGTTGTACAACTCCGTCTGAAGCAGTCATCAATGCCGGTGTTAAAGCTAGTTTGCGTTTCAGTAACAGCCCCTCTTGGTTTCTTCTTGAAATTTCTGAGGCAATGGCTAATGTTGTTTTCTTCTCTTATTCCCAGCGTGACTTAAAGTACAGTACCACTTTAGAAACGTTAATTATGCGGCTCTTACTGAGTACTTTCATGAATCTTCTACCTAGCTCAGAAGCACGCTGAGAGCAAATTACTCCGACAACGGAGATCTAAGTATTACTTCATCAATTCAAGAGCCACCCCCGCATTATTTTTAATTTACTTGTATTTCTACGGGCATCTCTGTGTGGCAGATTTTTAATCAATCGCAAACTAGGTTTCTCGAGGCCCCAATTGAATCTTCTATTTCTGCTTCAAAGAGGAGACAAAGGAGCCGGTGAAGGAATAAAGAAGAAAAACGCCACTTTCCCCTCACTTCCCTTCAGTCCACAACAGAAACAAAAGAGAACATTAGATCATCTTGCATCACTACCTTTACCTTGTATGATATGTCTTATGTAAAGTTTTATCAATTGAAGAACAGTTTTTTTGTTCAAGGGTGTGTGTGGGCCGAACCATTTAGCACTGAAAATGCTAATCCTTTTTTATTTTCTGCTCACAAATGGGCTTCGATTTCCTTATTTGGGAAATTCGAAGCCCGATTATTTAATCTTATTTAACTGCCTTTAATTAAGTGCCACAAAAAAGAAATGACAGTCGATGAAATCATTGTTTAATGTCATTCCAGCATTCCAATTTTTTATCAAACTCCTTCTAGAAGCCCTTTCACTCCGCATTGTGCGGGTGGCAGTTTTATGCAAAAGCTATTGTTCCGTAGTAAATCAGTGCAGCTCATCTAAATAGAATATTAATTATTGTTTTCCTATATTTGTGGGGTATTTGCCTACCAAAACCTTGATTAGTTTTTATCTAGCCAATTGACCAATAGATAAGTAGATTCAATTACCTCAAGAATGCTCGGAAACATATATACTGTCACAGCGAGTGATCACGATTCTCATATCCACAATTTTTCAAAAACTATTACAAACAATGTCTCAAACAGGTTAACTGAGTCGCGAACAAGATGGGTCTCATCGTTACTATAAGTCTATGGGGCACATACTAGTGCAGTAAAACTTGGGATGATTACCATGATCCTAACTTGCTCTAGGTTGCAGAGTCAGAATTATTTCATATTTCAAGCATATGGTAAATAAACCTGACGATAGAGTAATAGCCCTAACTCTTTTGTAATCTAGATGCTGATAAAACAATAAGGTTTACCTCAGAGTCGATTTAAACTTTACCCTCAACATATACATTTTATACTTACCTACATCAATGGTGGCATGTTTTGTTGGGTTACGGCTATCATCGTTCTTTACAATCAAGGAAGCAATGAGGTGTAATCGAACCTCTCTAGTTCCTCTGATAAAAGTCACTCGATAGTGCTGTTAAGCTTTTTTGTTGTAATTTAAAATAGTTTAATATGGAGTAGTTGTATTGGATCATTTACCCATCAGACTCCCCCTAGCTGTAACTATAATATAGACCTATAGCCAACTAATCCAACTACGGGGAGAACTGCAAGCCGTTATTTCAGAGATCACATGCTATTTCCGGGTAAATTAAATTTCCACCCCGAATTGTAGAAGTATTTAAATTTAAAGGGCCATTTCAATACAGCTCCAAGGCAATACTAGTAAACCGGTTATAACAGATAACTAATTATAACTAATAACTATCAAGCTGATATATACACTTTTTAATCCGTACAAATATTGTTACAAATATGGCGCAGGCATACAGAATTTTGGGGAAGAATGTACCACCACATTATTTGTCTATTGCAACATTAGCTACAGTTGGTGGTGTCATTGGATATTTCAAAATGACCGGCAAGAAAGAAGAGAAGGCTAGCACACCAGTAGCGCCTGCAAAGGACGATATTGATATTGAGGCTTTGTTGCAATCTTTTGTTGCGCAAGAAGGGGAAAAAAAATAGGTTTTTACTGATGTTTATGCTTTTTATATTCTTTTAAATAACACCACACCAATGTTTAGGTTAGGGTTCAAAGGTGTCAAACATGATATATTCTTCACAAATCTATAATATGAAATCAATGACAGTGTCAATGTCCCGAAAATATGATATTTCGTATATATGCTAACTTATTATTCGTTGAAGTACATACAGAACATAAAAGTATCTCCGTTTTTATGGGAACTAGTTAATATACAGATGTATTAAACATTTTGTGTTATCATAACAGATCATCCAAACTTTGTTGAGAATCCTTCTTGATCAATTGTAGCATACCTTCTGGCAGTATTGGGTTTCCTTGAGAATCTAAAACATAACGGAAGGGCATCTCGGTGGCTTCTTTCTTGCTGAATCTAAATTCAGGATAATCTATGAACTTAATGTCTTCGAACTTTTTTTGGTCTTTGATAATTAGCTGTGTGGTTCTGATTGCTGTGTCGGTAGTCATTTGTTTGTCACCGAGCCTTCTTCCGACTAACAAACCAGGATAAGCAATATTCAGCTCCTTGGTACGATCTCTTGGAGGATGGTCACCTAATATACCTCCAAAGACAAAATAGTCGAACTGCTTTGAATCTTCTGGCTGCAAATCAAGTTCAGCTCTGGGATCCAATAAGCATACTCTGCCATTCTGAAGTGGTTCCCATGATGGAACGGCTTCTGGAATATCAGATAAACTTTTTGTTGTCCATTTCAAGCCCATCTTTCTGAGTAGTTCAGGGATATCAGAGTCATTGGTTCCCTCTGGTAACGACGTCAATAGTAGATTGTCATTGCCTACATCACGCAATATTTGGGCATATTCTAGAGTGACCCATTCACTAAAGCCTTCTTCCATATGTTCAATTATATACTTCATCTTGTAAAACTGTGTTTCTAATTACTTGGTAGTGTTTAAGTGGCTCACTTATACTATTGGGATAACTATTTATCTGTGTAAAAGTGAATACTATTATTTTATCTTCTCATGCTCATCGGTCCTCTTTGATTTTGTTCTCTAAGTAAATTTTGATCAACCATGACACCTCTACGGCTATTTCTGTAGAAATAAAAAATACTTAAGATGACCATAATGAAAGTATTAGGTGGATCAATCAACGAATGTATTCGGGACTAAAAAGAATTTTAATATAAATTGAATGAGTAATTTTAGTGCCTATATATATTATTTTAGTAAAAGTTCTAATCTTCTAATTGATGATACTAAGTACACATTATCTTGAGTAAGCGCAGCTATACAGTATTAGATTTGGGTTTGAAAAGTTTCGATTTGGTTACTGTGACTTGTTCAACTGGCTTATGTCCAGCGAGGATCTCTTTTAATAAGAAGCCAGCAATGTCAGGTTCTTCGAAATAAGATACGTGTGAGCTTAAGGCAGATAAAATATCAATATCCAGTATACCACTTCTGAGTGCATAATCAATACGTCCTGAGTAGTTTAGTTTCAGTAATTTAGATTTCAGTTCTTCTGGTAGCTTGTATTGCGTACCGGTGGAAGATTTTGAAGTATTTTCTTCTTCATTTTTTTCTGTTATCATTGAATTTAATGGGATTTCTTTTAAGATATTACCACCCATTTCGAGCATCTTTGATGCAATTCCATCACTTTCAGACCAATGTGGAACATAAGTGTGCTCATATTCTGCCATTCTTCTATCAACCAAAGATTCTACTCTGTATGCAACAGGGTCGCAGACATGGAATATATTATAGTAGTTTTGGCATTCCGGCAGTTGGAAGTTGACATTATGATCTGCATCGAGAATCTGTTTTTGGCCAACCATTGTTCTTTGTATCAACTTTAATATTCCAATAGGTGATCCAATTCCAAAAAAGTTTCCAACCTCAAATTCTAATTTGTAGTCTTTTTTATTAGATAGCAGATCAAATAATATCATGCTCCCTAAGGAGTGGCCAACCAGATGTACCTTACCATTGAAATTGGGATTGAACTTGACAAATCTTTTGTATACGGTATTGAGTTGTTTTGTTACTTCAGCTTTTATCATTTTTTTGTAGTAGGGATCACAATATAGTAAAATATCAAAAATTCCATCAGCCATTAGCTTACGAAATGGTACAATGCCATCTACAGTAATTTCATCTAAAGTTGGCAATAATGGACTTTCTAGGTTAGGGCCATTTCTATCTGTTTGAAACGTTATGGAGTGTCTCCAGGTAATCGGTAAAACCTGTACATTTGAATTTGACTGCCAATCTTTATATCGATTAAGTTTGTTTAAATTCTTTAGATCATCAGCTGCCGAGTAAAGCTTTTTCATATTCGATCTCAGAAGATTAATAGTGTGAACAAAATTGACATACTCATAGGTTTTACCTAAAGTTTGGCCAATACCATGTACACATAATACTAGATGATTAATTTCTCGATCGTTTATAGTATTCTTATCTTTACTTTCTGATGATGTTGATTCCTCATCATAGTAATCGTGTTCCATTTCATTTTTCATATACTGCTTCTTATTGTCATTATCCGTTGTGGCATCGGATGTATCTGAGATGGCACCCGCAAGTCTTGAAAGTATACCTGAACTTGATTCAAAACTTAATAGAGACCCCAGTTTGCCCAATGTTGAATCATTTTTATTAGATTCTGGCTTTGACGTACTCGTCTCTTTTTCCTTAACAAGGTTCTTCACACGCTCTGAGTTTGATGTCCCGTGTTTCGAATCATAGCCACGGGTGATTTTCATCCCATTGATCGGTATACTCTGTCCAATATTGGACCTTAAGAATTTAATTTGAAACTCACCGCCATCCACATCTTGTAATAGGAAAGCAACATTTTTGTCAACAAATAGTACGAATTTGCCTTCCTTATAGGGTGCACTTAGCTTAAAAATATCCTGAAATTCCTTGCTTTTCTTGTTCTCATCATTAGTTGTCTCTAATTCTTCAAAATTGATTGATTTAAATTTCTCCTCTATTTCGGCAGCCAGATCAGGATTTAGAGGTTGGTTCAATGAATTAAACCAAAGCCCGCGTCGTATATCATAAGTAGGCCCCTTCCAATAAGATGGCCGTAATTCAAGCTGATCTACATCAACATTGAAAAGGTAGTCCTCCTTCACAGGAATTATTCTTCTCTCGTCTTTCTTTGGCGTCTGTTGGTATAGTTTTTCAATCCTGTCTGAGTCGTTTTTTGAAAATGCGATGAATTTGGTAGGTTCTCTAGTCTCTTCTTCATTCGAATCCTGATATGGGTCACTCTTGGGTACATCAGTAGCAAAAAACCAATGGCAGCTAGAATTAAACCTAATGACACACCGACTATTGTACCTATACCTCAAAAACGTTCTTCTTATTTGATGAGCATGTAGCATGGTGCACTGTTTAGTTAGCAGCACTATACACTGGTCAAATTGGTTCTGTTAAAGTTGAAGAACAGGAATACTAAGCAACTAATATAATCATACTAAGATTGCCCGCATTATTAAGGTTCGATGCCCTTATTTTTCGAGACTTCAATGATGATCATCGATTACACGGGTCTCCGGCTGAAAAATTTCGCCAAATAGCAATGATTCATATATATTCAGTTATAAAATGCAAAATCAATCATTATATGTATAAAAGTATATGCCTTTTCTGTTAATTATTGGTGAATACCATTTTTAGGAGGTAAGGAGAAAGATTACTCGAGGTCAAGACTACCTGAAGAGCTGCGTAGCTTGGACTTAGCTCTTAAATTGTAATGTGAGGATCTTTTCTCCTCAGGTGGGAGCTCCGTCAGTGCTATGACATCAGCACGAGCCTTTTTCTCAGCAGGTCTTAACCTTTCCCTCAATACACGTCTTGTGAATAACTTCTCAGACTCCTCATCCTCGCCCATATCCTTTCTCTTCCTTAAGTTTCTACGGGGTTGCTCGTCAACCGGACTCTTTGGGAAGTTGGCCTCATTTGGGGTAACTATGGAATTTGGGCTTGATCCCTGATCGGAAGCATTGGAAGGCGTATACGATTTTTCATCCTCACTTCTTTCGGCTGACGGAATGTCTAAATCTAAACCATTACTTTCTGTGTCCTCCTCATCTTCGTCATCTGGATCTGAAGATACATCAAGTACTACCTGTAAATCCTTCGGTGCCTCCTTTACCATATCAATTAAATCTTTGAAGTCGTTATTGCGACCTGAATAGAGCTTTTCAAGATGCTTAGTGTGCTTTGGATCTATACTGTCAATTGTGACATGTTTTTGTTGATTATTTTGTTTTGGACTTGGAGTTCTTTTTTCTGGGTTTAGGATTGAGTTTTTAATTGAAGGCAAATATTCTTTAGCTGGATCTATATTTTGTTTTTTAAACTCATTTAAAACATCTGCATCTTGTTTCTCTTCTGGTAATAGAGTTTGGTTGTTTAGAACAGCCAATGGCTGACTATTATACGTCTTGGAGTGTTTTAGCCGGCAGTGATTAACAATACCTTGTGCAGAAGTAAAACCTGACCTATCACAAAAAGAACATTTGATAATAATTAAGATACCATCATATCTGCGAAATATAGCCTCATTGTTCTCGTTTTTGCCAACCACACCACTATTGCTAGTCAGGCATGTACTACTGTAGTTTCTTTTATGATGTGCATATAGTTGCGTCGGGTTGAAAGTGGTTGTAAATGAAAAGTTTGCGTTACCACCAGGAATGATATCTTTGCCTGACGTGTTATCTTGAAGACCTTTAGATGGTAGCCTTGAGGTCTGGTTCGGTAGATTTGAATCAAGCGGTCTTAAATTGGAGAACTCAAGCAAATGGCTGTTGCTTTTACTCCTTGTGTGGTAATGGTGACCACTAGTGCTACTTCCCGCAGATATCGAAGGCCGAGAGCCTGGTACGTAGGAAAGTGATGATGTATCCATATTGTAGCCCATGCTTTGACGGGCCTTCTCCATTTCTAACTCTCTCTTTGCCTGCTCACATTTTGCCTTAGTGTATTCTTCTATTTTATCTTTCAGTTTCTCGTCGTCATGTAAACTATTAAGTAGTGTCATTCTCCCATCTGTTTTCTTCAGTTCTTTTTTTATATTTTCGATTTGTTTGTGATTCATAGCTATTTGTAAGTTAAGCTTATCGAGTAGCTCACTCTTCGCAACTTCGTACTTTAATCTTTCCGCATCTTCGCTATCCCCAGCAGATCTTAACAGCCCGCTGTTAAGTCGTGATGGTAATGAGTTGTTGTTATCGAGGGTGGATGAAAGAACACCTTCACCACCGCGAATCTCATGATTGTTTTGATCATCTTCAGAGTTCAGTAAATCATGGGGAGACTTAGGCGTCGCCACCTGGTAGTAGTTTGCTGACATTGTATCTGTTAGTGTTCCTGAGTTTATCTAATATATGAGTGAAAAAGCTAATAAACAATGTCAGGGTTTTAAACGTTTGGTTGACTTCAGACGGCAAACTTATCTCAAATGATCTTGGCTTTTAATTTCAGAGTTATATTTACAAGAGTAAACTCAATAGCTGGGATATGAATTATGAAAAGTGGCAAAAAAGCCTTCAGGTTCTGTTCAAATCGACTCTCTATAATTGTCAAATATTTTAAATGTATGTCAAACTCTTGTTCTCATAGAAGTTTGAGGGAGAAATAGTGTAGCTAATATGTAGGTTTGTAATTCTAAGTGTTATAAAGTATGTAAAGTACATTATCTATTCGCTGTATTTACTTTTTAGTTGGTGTTCCATTTAACGTATCTGCATTATTTTTCTTAACAAAATTGCAAAGATGATCGATTCCTCAACTTCTCCGGTTTTAAAGCAGCAATTTAGCGAATATCGTTTCCACCTGGCAATACTAATAAATGTCGTAGGCACCCATTTGGCAATGTAACTTTAATTTTTTTATTTTGGCATATGGTAGAGACTTAGGCTGGCTTTATTAAAGTAGATCCAGAAAAGAGCAGTCAATGGATGATGAAAAAGTATTATTTTAGTCAACCTCTGATTTTGAGTTGCAGTTTCGAAATTAGCATATCAGCAATATTTTCCAAGAATTGTAACTGTTAATTGAATAGTTTGTAGTGCTGCTATTTGCTTGTCTTCATGTCTGTCATTGAAATATCTATTTTCAATGCAAAAAATAAAAAATGGAAAGTTTGATGATATTATTATTGTTTTAGTTCTATTCCAATTTTTTTTTAATCTATGGGCATTTAATTGAAAGTGTTTTCCGAAGACGGTTTTCGATCTATTTGCTGTTGAAGTATGTAGCCTGGCCACCTGAAGAATCATAAGAATCATTTGTGTCACTTGGAAACTGAGCATTCTTCATGGAATTAATATCTCCATGAACATCTGGCATATCTTCTGTTGGATATTCATTAACTGTGGGATATGTGTCTGCCATCCTTGCAGATGTAGCTATTAATTGAGGAAATGGCACATCATATTCGTTTAATATACGGTGATTCTGGTTAACTACTGAATCGTCCACCTTTGAGTAAATGGACAGTTTCGATATGTCGATGCTCTTCATTTTTTCATTGGGAATAAAAATGTCAGCAGCTTGTCCATTCTCAGGTTTATTATTGTTGTAGGTAGTCGGTGAGGCGATCTGATCTGCCCTGTAACTGGAACTGTTGTTAGAGATTAACATGTAGTTATGATTTTCTCCGGGTTGTGTGTTGTATGTACTATTTTGCCTTTCATAGGACATTGTTGCAAATAATTTTTTGTGCCTTACATTATTGTACGTTATTTCCGGGTACTTCAAGGAGCTCAACGAGGGTACATGAGTTGGAGTCGATGTCGACACGGGAGGTGCATTTATTAGATCCCCAAAAGATATTTCTCTCTCAACACTGGCGCCATTATTTCTCGCTATCGAAGGTCTTATTCCTTGGGGTTCAAGTCTCATAGAAATATACTCATTGTTAAAGTCACTCACAGAGGGCTCGATCCGTCTCCGTTTTACACTCTTAGCATTCTTCTCTAATTCAGACTTGTTATGGCGTTTCTTATTCTTGTATGTTCCCGCTGGCTTCCTCACATTTGTTGTGCGTGGTTGCAACACCTTGCTGTCTTTACTTCTAGCCATATTGTTTGACGCCTGTGACACCCTTCCATTCAAATCAGCTATATAGCTAATGTTATATATGTGGCTTGCGGTTTTAAAGCCCGGTATAACCTATAAATATGTAGTATGTGAGGGCGGCTAGGCACCAATAGCCAAGATACGGTACAAAATGCCAGGGAACGAACGTGTCATGTTTGGTGTAATCTGGTACGTTGCAATTGTAGTAAATGTCTTGGTTTGCTTTCTGGTCAAACTTTCATAACCAAAACATTAAATTTGGTTATGGCCAAACAAATACAAGTATACACTTTGGAATTCTTGCATGCTCATGTATTCGATGCCAGGTAATCCAAATTTTTAAGGGCATATAAGCTTACTGTTATCACAACTACAATGTCTCGTACTAGGTACGCTCCGATACGCTACTCTTGTGCCAATCATACCTTTTGCTTCCTGCTTGCCGGTAATGGTAGGTGTAGTTAAAAACCGCTACAAAATATATACAAGAACGTAAGCTGTTGCAAACTTGATGGATATTGCTAGTATGCAACAGTTGTAGATCAGCTATCACCATATAACTATATGCCTATATAAGCCCTTCTAACAGTCCATTCAGTGTAATCATCACCGAAGGGCCCAAAAAAAAATTTCAGAACCATCGGCGAGGACTGCCGAAATTGCAAACACAAGACAATGCAACTTGATCCCGGGCTGATAGCACACAGTGTACTTGAGGCCAATTGATCCTAGTATTTTTTATCCAATATTCTTTGCAGTTGTGCCATATTAGAGGAGTAAGCAAGGGAACTATTTACAAGCTATTCAAGGATACAAACACTAGCAAAGATGGCCATTACAATTAGACGTGCCACTGTGAATGATATGATATGCATGCAGAATGCTAACTTACATAACTTGCCAGAGAACTATCTGATGAAGTACTATATGTACCACATCTTGTCCTGGCCTGAAGCATCCTTTGTGGCAACTACAACATGTATCGAAGACGAGTTGGATGAACACGAAGATGATAACCTGAGCATACCTGACCCAGAGAAGCCTGGCATAATGATCAAATTGGACCCCACCTATGTGGCGCCTGGTGAGAAGCTAGTGGGCTATGTGCTTTCTAAGATGAACGACGACCCTGATGCCTCAAACGAGGCTCCAAATGGACATGTCACTTCTTTGAGTGTCATGAGAACTTACAGAAGAATGGGTATTGCTGAAAAGCTTATGAGACAAGCGCTGTTTGCACTAAGAGAAGTTTATAAGGCGGAATACGTTTCTCTACATGTCAGACAATCTAATAGAGCTGCTCTGCATCTGTATAGAGATACACTTGCATTTGAAGTGTTAAGCATAGAGAAGAGCTATTATCAAGATGGCGAGGATGCATACGCAATGAAGAAAGTACTAGACTTGGATGAACTAAAAATTTCTAATTACACTCACAGAAAAGGTCAAGAAAAGTTAGAAGACGACTTGAAGAGTGACCTACTAGAAGATATAATCACAGAAGGTGTTGATAAGATTATGGTTTAAATCAATGGTCAATATCATTCCTGTAACTAGATTACTGTCAATTCTACTTTCTAGAACTGCATAATTTTTTTTGTCAGCAATCAAGTACACGTAGATTAAATTCCAGGAAACATCTGGGGTTATATAATTCGAACCCAAATAATATTAGTTGTTGCATCAAGTATATATAAACAATACACTCTTTTTTACCCTAATTTTGAGAAAACAGTACCATATTAGAGCATTCGATAAAGATCACATACACTCTACACGTAAATATTTACCAAGCAAAATATAATGTAAGAGAATCATAGTCAGACAAAAAGTAAATTAGGTAGCTTGAGTTTTTCCACATCAATGGCCATACCAAATGGTAATGGCCAAATCGAGCCAAATGCACTCACAGTCATCATGTTATGATAAAAGGAAAAAACTTCCTTGTCTCTTTTCAAAAAGAGCTACAAAAGGCAAATAGGAAAGAGAAGGTTTAACGTATAGACCAACACTGAAATCTTTGCCATTTATATATCTTTTGGCTAGGTTCAGGATTATCAGAAAAAATTTCATTAGTTCGTTGTTTGGGATATTAAGTCATGATTTTGATTTATGGGCATTAGTTAGGGTATGGATTCTATACAATTGATTGTACCTATATACAATCTTCTCATGGACTCCTCTAGTCTTAAAGAACTTATGCAAAACAGCCTAACTACGTGTAGCACTGGGCTCACCTCTGTTTCTCGAAAATTACTTTATCTACTTTAACTTCGCCGTCAACGTATAGGTATATATACAGTGTGCATGTGCTTCCTTGTATATCTAGCAGGCAAAAGCTGGGCACATTTGCACCATTGATATCCAGATCAGATACATACAGGTGGTCTGGTCCATTCTTTTCGTCTTTGCTTTTCGAGCTTGAATCGTCTGTCTTTATTTCTTCTTTCTTAACGTCAGTGTTTCCCAATATATCAGAAAAAACAGGCCAATCGGTGTTAAATGCACCGGTACAGCTTCCAGGATTGATAAAAAATTTACCCTCTAGAGTATATGCCTCTACATTATAAGTACCACCCCATAGAAGTATATCAACATCAAGTTGTCTTGCTAATGTTAGCAGAGATACAGGATCATTCTTGGGTACTACAGTGTAGCCACTACAACAGCCTATTCTGAACTCACCTTGAGTTATGACGGCATTCATAGGCAGCTCAACTCTGTTAGACTTTATCGACCTTTCCTGACCCGGTGTCTTCACCACTGGCACTTTATCTGTATGGATTGCTGGTATCGTAGCTCTATCAAACTCCCCACGGACTATGTGCACATTCGGTGTAATATCTGTAACAAATTTGAGAAATTCAGATGAATTGCTGCTGTTTCCTAGCACAGCCACCTGCGATATCTTGTCTGGTATACTTAGCAACTTCTTAAACTTTGATGGCAAATCGACTGCCCTGTCTGGTATATGTGCATCACTTAATGCAAGCACTAACATCCTTGTGTTTTTCTGAACTGAAAACTTTCGAAAGTGAGGAGGAATAATATCAAAAACAAAAGAAGTTGTTTAAGTTATAATAGTGCTGTCTTGTCTATTACCTGGTTAAGTTGCAATATTTCAAGTCTAATCAACCTGTTCCATTAGCTACTCGTTTGTACCCTTTTTAACTTTCGGGCTTCACAATGCGAAGGCCGTGCCAAACTCAAAAAACTGAAAAAAGTAGGAATAGAGGTGTAATCCATTGATAATTAGCGTTTAACTTCAATGTTCGAGTCATAATTATATTATTTACATGAGAACTTATGTGCAAATTAGTTATATAGATATGCTTGGTAAATTTTCCGCCTAAAATTTGGTCTTTCCGTTCATATACGGTATCAATGGACTAGGTACTGTAACCATATTCGTTGATGGATCGTAGAAGTTTTCAATAATTGCTAGAATCATTCTAGGAACAGCCATAGCTGTACCATTTAGTGTGTGCACGTACTCCAGTTTAGATGACTCTTTATTCTGGTATCTTGTGAATAGCCTTCTGCTTTGGAAATCAGTACAATTCGAAGTACTACTTACTTCACCAAATTTACCTCTACCTGGCATCCAGACTTCAATGTCATACTTCTTATAAGCTGGATTTCCCAGATCATTGGCAGGCATGTTGAGGACCTGAGCACAAAGACCCAAATCACTTATTAATTTAACCTGGAATTCTTTCAGATCCTCTAAAACCTTCTCACTATGTTGCGGCAATGACCAACAGAACAGTTCCACTTTGGTAAACTCATGAACTCTATATAAACCCTTAGTGTCTTTCCCTCTCGCACCAGCCTCGGCTCTGTAACTCCTACTTACACCAACCAACCTTTTAGTTGGATTATTTTCGTCCAAATCCAATATTTTGTTGGCATTCATCCCTGCCAACGTTATTTCAGCTGTAGCGGTAAGTCCAAGTTTGTTATTACCGTCTTCTATCTCATAGATCTGCTTCTCATTGTTCATATCTCTGGGAGTAAATCCACATGCATCAATTATCTCTTTGCGGGCGATGCTAGGTGGAATACAACGCTGGAATCCGTGCTTCTCTGCCTGATCCAATGCATAATTGACCAATGCAGTCTCTAGTTGAGCTCCTTCGTTAATAAGGTAGTACCACGAATTGCCTGAAATATTGGATGCACTGGCCAGGTCCAAGAGTTGTTTGCACTTAGTCATAATGTATACGTGGTCTCTGTTTTCCTGTTGTTCGAACGATTCATAAAGACCCCTGTTGATCCATCGGTCTATCACAGGCGCTGTATCGGGCGCCGACTCATGTATCAAGTTTGGCAACCGTAGGCATATATCCTGAATTTCAGAGTTGGCTCCTTGCAATTGTTCAGCGAGGGCACTGAATTGAGACTTGAGTAATCTCAGCTCCTTCAATACTTCATCACCATGCACTTTATGTTGCCGAATACTGAACTCGAGTGCTTTCCTCTCAGTTTGCACCGCCGAAATCTTGGCATGTATATCTTTCGTCCTCTCATAAGTAGCGGCAAGCTGCCCATCCAGGGCACCAACCAACTGCTCCTGACCCACTAGCTCCCGCCGAGCGATAGAGTCCTTATACAGCCCTATGTCCCTGATGATCCTCTTGACATCAAACTTCGCGGGCTTCAAAAACAGCGTCTTGCTGCTGTAATGCCGTACTGCTGCCCACATCCAAGCTTACCTCACTGATCTACAAACCAGATAAGACCAACATAACAACAGATACCAAGCAATCCGACTTGTATAAGGCCATTTCCGCTAGCTAGCACCCGCCTGCGCGCCCGCTATCACAGTAAAGCTTGGCTCGAGTAGCAAACGTATAGTCACGTGATTTATTTAGTTGCCAGTCTTCCAGGCATCCGCGATGGGGGTTTGCAGTTTACATAAGATAACATATACACAGAGCGAATGGTGCATACCTTTGCAAGCACTGGGCACTATCCTTGGTGCAGCGTCCTGCTCCTGCTTCGGGGTCTCTACAGCTCTCTGAGGTACCGTCACTGAAAGAAATCGCAGGCTCCCGACTGGCATGTGAATACCAGCCTGTATTGTATACACAAGAAGATGCTGTCATGAGATAGAAGGAAATATGAGGATTGGGCACCATGTATCACCACGATAAGGGTAACATTTATTTTTTGCATAATTGGGTTTTGCTTGCTATGTGTTCGTCATCCATTGGAAGGATGATTTTCATTTGTTCTTCTAAAGTGTTGACGAAGACGGGGACTAGGGACGTCTGAAACTTGCTCGTTGGGGGCAGTTCACAGCGTGGTTCTCACTCAGTGTTCTTCTAAACAGTTTATCACAGTGTTCAGGACTGAAAGCTGATGATACAGAGTTAGAAGTGGAGGAACGACTCTTACCAAGGTAAAGTTTACACTTCAAAGTGTCAAAAACCTGAAGGAAGGAAAAAAAAAATAAAATAAAAAAACAAAATCAAATATAATGAACAGAAAAGAGGAGGGGGTTGTATAAGTTTCAGTAGTCTCAATACTAAATAGAATATAGTCTTTTAAGCGGACTTCCAACAACGTACTTGATGTCTGAGAGAGATATTGCTACGCCTGATTTTCAGCTATACCCTTCTGGGAATGCAGCTGAGAAGACTCACATTGTGATTGTCGGTGCTGGTATTATAGGGTCGTGTACTGCGTACTACTTAACGCAGCACCCGGATTTTGACCCCAGCACACACCATATAACTGTTCTGGAATCGCGTGAGGTTGCCGGTGGGGCATCGGGTAAAGCTGGTGGGTTACTGGCCTCATGGGCCTTCCCACAGCAGATAGTCCCATTGAGTTTCCAGTTACACCAGGAGCTGAGTGACATGTACGATGGTGCCACCAACTGGGACTATAGAAGATTGACCACTGTATCCTTGGAGGCTGATCTTAAACTTGCAGACCAGCATATCCCGCTGTATGAGGACCATAACGGTGTCATCAGCGAGGCCCCAAAGACATCTTACTCTCTGAATGTACCTCCACCAAAGAAGACGGCGTTGAAGAAGAAGAAGAACGATAAGATGAAGAACAATTTCAGTCTTTCTGGGTCTTCTGATGAGGAAGAGTCATCCGATTCAGATATAGAGATGAAACCAAACCACAGGGACCTGAACGGCAAGAAAGATGCATCTTTGTCAAAGAGCGAGGATGATGAAGAGGACGAGGATGACGGGAATGCTAGCATCATTTCTGGCCCAACTGGCAATACTTCTTTGAAGGATGAAGTAGCCACAACCTCTCAAGAGAATCCCTCTGATAGAAATTCCAGCACGAACATTGGAAGCTTGAAGGATGGAACAACCAGCAGCATATACTTTAATAACCAAAACCTGAAGACTCAGTTACCAAGAGACTTGACATGGCTGAGGAACGATATTGTTACCGACTGGTCCTCCTTGGGTGGTACAGACTCCACCGCCCAGGTTCATCCCCACAAGTTTACCCATTTCCTTCTACAAAAGGCTATGGAGACTGGTGCGGTTGACTTGATACGAGGCCAGGTCATAAACATTAGTGTGGACGACACAGGTGCCGCCACGGGTCTTACATATATACCAATGCAATGGTCAAGATCAGATAAGTTGAATGATGGCCCAGACGAAGGTACAGAAAAATCAAAGCAGAAGAGAAACAGTAAAGTGCCGATCAAAATCACTGATATCCACCATCTGGTGTTGAGTATGGGCCCATGGACTTCAAAACTTCTCAAAAATTGTCCAATCTCTGGTTTGAGAGCACATTCCATCACTATTAGACCTAGTGCCGATGGAGATTCAAGAGGTAAGAGAAAGAACAACGGAAACAAACCAAACATCGAAAACTATGTTTCTCCATATGCTATATTTACAGAATTAAAGACCGGAGACAATGAATATTTTTCACCTGAGTTATATGCAAGACGGGACGAGGTATATGTTTGTGGGGAAGGTGATACCTTGGCTGGATTACCTGAGGCATCTGATGAAGTTGAAGTTATCGAAGAAAAATGTGATCAGCTATACCACTACGTGTCTAAGCTATCTCCTGTCCTATCTGAAGGTGAAATTCTAACAAAACAAGCATGCTACCTTCCAGTGCTAAATGTACCAACCAGCTCAGGTCCATTAATTGGTGAGACTAATATAAAGAACTTATTTATTGCCAGTGGTCATTCATGTTGGGGTATCAATAACGCGCCAGCTACAGGTAAGATTTTAAGTGAGATTCTGCTAGAAGGTGAAGCAAAATCTGCAGAAATTAGTGCACTTGATCCAAAACTTTACTTTGACGCTACTATGCACTAATCTCGAATGGTAATATATAAAGAACCAACAATGAAGAATTTAACCGAGGCATGGTTTACAGACATTACACATAAAGAATTCAAATTGGACAGCATTTTCCACAGTCATTTCCCGTGATATCTTTATGAGATTCATACATGTCGATTTTAATTCTTTGTGTTTTTCAAATGAGAAATATTCATTATCACCAAACTTGACTAGTAATTTTTTATTTTTTTTTTTTTTTTCTTAATTTCGTTGGCCAGGAATAAGTAACCGTTACTATTTTCATCTCAGAATAATCGTGAATTATTTCAATATAGTGAAATTCTTTATTTTTTATTTTACTGGGTTAAGCTTTTTAATCCACATTCCCACAACCTTGCGCATATTTCCCAAAAAAAACAAAACAACTGGAAAGAAAAAGATTGCCATTATTCTTTGCCATAATATATATTCACAACTTATTGGGCGACTGTCATACATGACTAATGGAATAGACCATACACAGCCTGCAGCTCCCTACTTCTAAACCCCCTCCAACGCTTACAGTCGGTGCATAGAATGGCAATATACCAACCCTTGAAAGACTTGAATGTGTATATAGATCATTACTACCTAGGAAACGAACTTTCAACACTCTCAAATCATCAGCTATAACTGTGTACTAGGTCTAACAGCATGTACTTCTGTAATATCAAAAAAAACAAACTCTAATACTATAGTACTTCTACATTGAACGCTATTAACGCTATTAAAGGACCATAGAAACTATCACATGACATATTGTATGGTACGGACACAGCTGTCTTGCACGAACACATCGGCATGTGACTTCCCCCCTCCCCTAAAAACTGACTGCTTCTGGACAGCCAACCAATAGGATCGAAGAACAGTCAACAATTCTTAACTTCACAACGTATCGCGTGATTCAAATCCCGCTTTCTCGCACCGAAGATAGCATTGTAGGGTCGCTGTTGCGCGGGCCTGTCTGAACACTTTACCATGTCTCTCAGTAGTATAACAGTGGGCTAAGGGGTGTCTGGCCAAACTTGCTTAGCAGGGGGAAGTTGAAGGAAGTTGGGAAAACTGTGAAAAATCGATGAGCTAGTATTGATAGTTGAGCTTATTTCTTAGTAATTGAGATTCCTTTATTGGGATGACTGGGTAGATATCACCTGAAGAAGATACCAGGGAAGTCCGTTGCTCTCCAACGCTCTCCCGTAAGAACCGAAGTTCCCTTTTTCCCTGTGGGAAGGGAGAGAAAAACAATCCAGGGCTACCTTGCACAATACATATATATATAGAGGATAATTACTCATCATGTACACGGACGTTCACCGAAAGTACAACATCTAACTTGACTTTGATAGAAATAACAGAGGTATACATTACAAGGAAACGATGTTGTCTACGTCTAGGATTGCTTTCAAATCTACTCAACTAAGAGCTGCCTCTACAGTGCTAAGACGCACGAAGGTGACGTTGCCAGAGCTAGAGTGGGACTTCGGTGCTCTTGAGCCACACATCTCCGGCCAGATCAACGAATTGCACTACTCCAAGCACCACCAGACCTATGTCAACGGCCTGAACACCGCTGTCGACCAGTTCCAGGAACTGACCCACAAGTTGTCCAAGGACCCCAACGACTTGCAAGCTGCACGTGATCTAATCCAAGTGCAGCAGAACATCAAGTTCCATGGAGGTGGGTACACGAACCACTGTCTGTTCTGGAAGAACCTGGCTCCAGAGAAGAACGGTGGTGGTGAAGCGCCATCCAGCTCCAGTGCTCTTGGCCAGCAGATCGAGAAGCAGTACGGCTCCTTGGACAAGCTGATCGAGGTCACCAATGCCAAATTGGCCGGTGTGCAAGGTTCCGGTTGGGCCTTCATTGTCAAGAACTTGGAGAACGGCGGCCAGCTGGATGTTGTGCAGACTTACAACCAGGACACAGTCGGCAACCAGTTTGTCCCACTGGTGGCCATCGACGCCTGGGAGCACGCCTACTACTTGCAATACCAAAACAAGAAGGTCGACTACTTCAAGGCTATTTGGAACGTCATCAACTGGAAGGAAGCTGCGAAGAGGTACGAAACATCCAAAGTCACTAAATAGATTAGCTAATTTTTTCTTCAACTCTCTCTACATATTCGCACCTAAAGTAAGCACTATACTTAAAATAAATTTAACACTTAAAATAGACTACAACCTGGGAAGGGCAGCATCGACACGGATGAGTAAGCAACGATTGTATCGGACAAATCGTATTACTGATGTTGCAAGAAAGCTTAAACGAACAACGATCCATTGTCCCCAGGGTACGTCTTGTTACAATAATACACAGTATCCGCTTAACACCGACCATTACAATAGTACCATACTACCATCGCCATTCCGGTAAATCCATCGGCACAGGCTAATACGCGAATACGAGGCCATTTGTAAACGAGACCCAAAAAGCCTTGTTCCAACTACAATCGAGTGAGCTTGAAGAGTTATAGTGAGATGGGAGCACAGGAGTACAAGGGTACAAAGAGCACTTCACAGCACAGAAGCAGAAAACCCACGTTCGCCTGCACCAAACGACATGAGATAAGGATTTATCGCTTCTTCTCTAATCCAGTTGCACACATCGTATACCCGAGTGACATCTTTGCAAGCCCTTCCCATCACTGATTAGACAATGGAAACAGCTTAAACCCAATTGCTGTGTCTTGTTTATCGGTCCATCTCTGTTTCTTTTTTTTTATGGCCTTTGCTCAGCACAGTGAAAACCCTTAACAAACTGCAATTTTGAAAAAAAAAAATTGAAAAAAAATTTTATCATCGTATATTCCACCTCGAAGAACCCGTATACTCATCTCGTATAATCAGTAGTCAAGACTTGTGCTAAACATCTTTACAAAAAAATGTATATAATGGGCGATCCCTTCATGTCCATTGTCTTGAATTTCTTGTTCTCATTGTCTATTTCGATACTACAAACCACATAAATCAAAAAAAAACTACAATAACATGTCCACTGAAAACACTTCTTTGGTCGTTGAACTATTGGAGTACGTGAAGCTTGGTCTTTCGTACTTCCAAGCTCTGCCATTGGCGCAGAGAGTGTCTATTATGGTCGCCTTGCCATTTGTGTACACCATCACATGGCAATTGCTTTACTCCTTGAGAAAGGACAGACCACCACTTGTGTTCTACTGGATCCCATGGGTCGGCTCTGCTATCCCATACGGTACCAAGCCATACGAGTTCTTCGAAGACTGCCAAAAGAAATACGGTGATATCTTCTCTTTCATGCTATTGGGTAGAATTATGACTGTCTACTTGGGTCCAAAGGGTCACGAATTCATCTTCAACGCCAAGTTGGCCGATGTTTCCGCTGAAGCTGCTTACTCCCACTTGACCACCCCAGTGTTCGGTAAAGGTGTTATCTACGATTGTCCAAACCACAGACTAATGGAACAAAAGAAGTTTGTCAAGGGTGCTTTGACTAAGGAAGCCTTTGTCAGATACGTTCCATTGATCGCTGAGGAAATCTACAAGTACTTCAGAAACTCCAAGAACTTCAAGATCAACGAAAACAACTCCGGTATCGTCGACGTTATGGTCTCCCAACCTGAAATGACTATCTTCACTGCTTCCAGATCCTTGCTAGGTAAGGAAATGAGAGACAAGTTGGACACCGACTTCGCTTACTTGTACAGTGACTTGGACAAGGGTTTCACCCCAATTAACTTCGTCTTCCCTAACTTGCCTCTAGAACACTACAGAAAGAGAGATCATGCCCAACAAGCTATCTCTGGTACTTACATGTCCTTGATTAAGGAAAGACGTGAGAAGAACGATATCCAAAACCGTGACTTGATTGATGAATTGATGAAGAACTCCACTTACAAGGATGGTACTAAGATGACCGACCAAGAAATTGCCAACCTATTGATTGGTGTCTTGATGGGTGGTCAACATACTTCCGCTGCTACCTCCGCTTGGTGTCTATTGCATTTGGCTGAAAGACCAGATGTCCAAGAAGAATTATACCAAGAACAAATGCGCGTCTTGAACAACGATACCAAGGAATTGACTTACGATGACCTACAAAACATGCCTCTATTGAACCAAATGATCAAGGAAACTTTGAGATTGCACCACCCATTGCACTCTTTGTTCCGTAAAGTCATGAGAGATGTCGCTATTCCAAACACTTCCTACGTTGTCCCAAGGGACTACCACGTTCTAGTCTCCCCAGGTTACACTCACTTGCAAGAAGAATTCTTCCCTAAGCCAAATGAATTCAACATCCACCGTTGGGACGGTGATGCTGCTTCTTCCAGTGCTGCTGGTGGTGACGAAGTTGATTACGGTTTCGGTGCTATCTCCAAGGGTGTTTCCTCTCCATACTTGCCATTCGGTGGTGGTAGACACAGATGTATCGGTGAATTGTTCGCTTACTGTCAATTGGGTGTGTTGATGTCCATTTTCATCAGAACCATGAAATGGCGTTACCCAACTGAAGGTGAAACTGTCCCACCATCTGACTTCACCTCCATGGTCACCCTACCAACTGCCCCAGCTAAGATCTACTGGGAAAAGAGACATCCAGAACAAAAGTACTAGATGCTTTCAAAATATTAAACATTTTCTTCCAATAATCAATGGTCAAAACCTACTTCAAACAATATTGCTGTCTGGCTCGTATACGGGATATACGCTGATTCATTAGCCTAATAGTAAGTCATCGTGAATATCAACATGGATATTTCGGCATGACTTAAGCTGGTTGTTTCGTTTAGAGGGCTTTGCTGCTAAACGAACTATACGATGTCTTCATCCGTATAACTAGCAATGTATGCAGTGCAAGCATATGACAAAGTTGGTTGATCCCAAAGATTGTTTTAAAAAAATTCATTTTCATGATCAAAATTCAATGCTTCTTATACTACATTTTTTTCATTTTCATTCATCTTTATTTTGGTGCCATTAACATATAGACTTAAGTTTCATTTAGCTATTTATATTTATTATAAAATTTAAACCGTGTATACAATACAATATTATTTAACAAATCGAACTCTTGTATTATTATCAAACTTTACCTTGGTAAGCCTAAAGAAACACGTTTTTTGCGCCCATGTTGTTTATATTTCCAATGCTGTCATACTACAGATCATCTCACATAAAATAAGGTTGTTCATTAGAAAATCCCAATATATAATGGAATATAAAGTAATGTATCTGGTTGTTAGCTTACATCAATAAAATTAGCTAACTATAAAATAACAATATAAATGGTACGAAATGAAAAAGGTTTTCGCGAATGGTATCACATTAAATAGTCTCAATTCATGCTGAAAAACTGTTGGTAATATTGCATATATTTTTGATTTTCTTTGACGTGCAAATCTGACATCAACCCAGCATTGGTGGGATCAACATCAGCAACTACCATATGCTCTCTTGGAAAGTGCTGTGTATCAAAATTTTGTGGCCTCATTGAGGTATTGCCGAGTTGTATGTCTGCTGCGGACTTGTTTAAATTCGTTTCAATATCCGCTGGAAAATTTATTCTGTTGCCAGATGCCTGCATATTGCTTAACATGAAGTTTTTGTCCTCTTTATAATTCTCTTGGTCATTGTTTACTGGACAAAGAGCAAGCATGGCATCAAAACCTATCTTATCTAGATCAACTAGATTACTGAAATCAGGGCCAGCATTTGCCATGTCATTATTTGGCAGAATGTTTGATGTTTGGGTATGTTGCATTTTCTGTGTCGTGTTGATACCACAATTATCATTCAGTGAAGAAGCATAAGAAGAATGAGTACTGGAGGAATCCATGGCTGAGTTAGATATAGGTGATATGCTATTCATAACACCAGTAGAGATAGATGTAGCAGGAGAAGCAAGCATGTTGTCGGCGTGCTCTAATTTAACTCCCATGTTTGGAGGTGCAATATGTAAGTTCACGCCCTTACTATTGCTGTTGCTCCGACTTCCTTGTTTTATTTGTTCATAGCCATATTCTGGAGTTACAAGTCCATTCCCATTATCAGGTTTGCCAGTGCTGTTTCTCTGTCTAGAATTTTGTTTTATGGTCTTATCAGAGTTTTTGCGGGTTGAGTTCTGTCTTGAACCTGATTTGGCTACATAATATTGGGAGTCCATTAATATTTTATTGTCATCCAATGTAGTGAAAACATCATTTCTACCAGTTTCAGAAGCTACGATAGCCATAGCTTCCAAGGCATCTTTGTTCTCCAATACTTTTGGTTCCACCCAACTTTGTAGTGTCGATACGTATCTAGTAGTACCATTCGATGTTGTGATCTTCTTCATCTTATTTCTTCTCTTCTTTTGATAATTTGTTGGCAAGCTGGCTGGAATAGTGGTAGGAGAAACGGATTGTGATGAAATGCTTGCTGGTGTTGCAGATTTAGAAGCACTCTTGGAGGTTCTTCTTAAGCTCTCCGAGTAGTATCCAGCTGGTAGTGCTGGACATTGTCCAGATTCAATATGATCTTCCACGTAGGTGGCCGCCTTGGCGATAAAACCTCCGCATTTGGCACAGTGACCGGAAGATTCATTTCTGGAGGCAAAGTTTACACCTTCTGGGTAAATCAAATGGCGAGCCTTCATGTGTGTCTTATATGTGTCACGTCTGCTGAAACCACCAGAGTTGTGACATCTCTTTGATGGCACTTCCTGGCCGTTGTAGAAGGGACAATGGTAGGCCTTTTCTATGGCGTGTTTTTTGATATGCCTTGTTAAATATCCTCTTATCCTGAACTTAGCATCACAGTAGTGACAAACAAACTCCTTCTCATCATCGTCCAAAGTCTCAGATTTAGCCTTAGTGTCTTTCTTGATGCTGGTGATGCTGTCCACTGGCTTAGGTTCCTGTTTGACTTGTACTTCAGGTTGCACGGGCAAGTTAATGTTTAAGTCGTTGTGTATAGCAAAATCTTGTTGTGGCTGTTGTGGGAAATCAGGTAGTTGCAGCTGCATCATATCGAAATTGGTCTCTATGACATCGTTTGAGTTGAAAGTGAAGTTGAACCCGGAGCCATTCATAGAGTTCATGTCTAGAGCACAAGGCTTGGCTGTACCCAGGCTGATGTCCCCATTATAAGAGATCTTTGGGAACATCGTAGAAGCGTTATCCAAGGAATCACGCGATTTAGTGCTTCTAGAGTCGTCAGCAACCTTCTTGTTTCTCCTATACTTTCTAGTAGGCTTCGCAGACATCGCAGACATCGCAGCCTTCGCAGGCGCTGCACTCACACCCGCTGGCTCCACAGGCAACGCATCCTTCCCTGAATCAGGAACAATGATAGCGTCTATCAAGTTCTTCACCGCCTTCCAAAGAGATGTCTCCCTTGGTCTTAGCAACGAAAACGACGGCATCAGTATTGTGTGTATATCTCGGTTACAGTTGGTTGGATTAACTTTGCTTCTTACTCCATCCTTTGAAGGAATCGCTTAATCACTGGTTATATTTATAATAGTTTTTTTTTTCTGCTGTGTGATTTTTTTTTTTTTCTTGCTCCCCCCCCATTAGGAGTATTTTTTTTTTTTAAAATTGGGACTACAAAATACCGTAGAACTGATCTTTCTTTTTTTCTCTCTCTTCTGTCCTACATCTCTGCGCCCCTTCCTCTCCCAGATGCATTTCTCTTGGGCTTCTCTTTTCTCATGCCCTTCTCTGCGGTGTTTTCTCTATTCCTTTCCGTACTTTGCACTTCCGTCCTCCCCCCACTTCTACTTGTACTTCTGCTGGTGCTTCTACTTGTACTTCGAAATGACGGTGATTGTCTCTTTTCTCTGGTGCTGCTCTTTCTGTGGTATCGCAAATGGAAGGAATCGAATAAGCCTTCCATTTTTCCCTGTGCGGGGCCATCTCTGCGTCTGTGTTAGTGCTCTCGATTTCGAATCTCTTAGTCTTCTCCTCGCATGCGGGAGGATCAGAGTTTCCCTCTTCATTCCTTCATGGCTGTGCGGGCGTTTCTCTGGTCTTCCATTTTTCAAAGAAAATATTCCGATCAGAGAAGAGATGCTCCACCCCCCATTATTAGTCTTTTGCGCTAAGAAGAGCCCGCGAAGGAGAGGATGGAACACTAGGTGCTGTGTGACGAATTAATATTTTTTCAGGGGAGAGACAAATTGCTCCGCATTTACTGTAGGGATTTGTGGAAGAGCGTGGGGTGGGGATTAGTCTAATTCCCGAGCGCTCAGATGGGTGGGCACTCTTTTTCTACCCTCAGAGTGGTGCTGTACGTGTGTGACAACTGGGAAAGTGGGTGAAAGTTGGACTGTAGGACGGCTGGACGGTTTCTCCGGTGCTTCACTGATCTGGGAGGTGGAACAAGGCCAGAGAGGGGGGGGAACACGATTGCAGAGCCAGTGCTGATAAGTGATGAGTCTCTTTGTCTACGAGCCTTTCCTGTACGTGTGTCTCTGTGGAGCAGTGGTAATGATTCATTGATAGTGCTTTGCCCTAGCGAGTACGGAATTGTCTGTGGGGGGTACTAATTACCGGAAAAAATAACGAGGGAGAAGTGATTTTCGGAAATTGGGCCTCTGTGACTCCTTGTATGGAAAATGTGAAATTTGCGGAGCAGAGCGCCTTAGAAAAATCCAGCAAAATGTACTAGTGGGAGTAGTGGGGATGGACTTGCTAACGTAGGGGACAAATACAAAGCGAAAACAAGCGATTCATTCTAAATAGAACAGGACTTTCTGACTAATTTTGTTTTATGAAGAAGATCAATTGAAATCTATTTTTAGATTTATTATACAGAGATGGAATATAACACATACTACAAAGTCCATGATAGGCTACCCATGGGCTTACCCATGGGCTTACCCGCTGTTTAACTTGTACCCAATCTCGGACACCGCACAATTGATAAGAGCCACTCATTACAGGCCCGCTATTATCAATTAATTCATAATGCAATTGTGAACAATTTATAATACTTTATAGGTACAGTCTGTAGTACACCTTTGATAACATATTATTACACCGATATGGGAAGGCGTACCTTACTTACACAACACCGTACTGACTTCCCAAGTAGCAGTTTAATGTGCGCTCAGGTTCAAGGAAAAACTTTTCAGCATGCAACGGTTTGACGTTTCTCTGCTGGATTGTCTGTGCAGATGATTCCCATCTTTGACACATATTTTTTCTAAAACTAATCGTATATGCCTACACAGATAACCCCGTACGTAAATTAAACAAAAAGAACTTCGACTCGGATTCAAAGCTTGGTATAGCAACCAAATGGTAGCAGTTTGGCGTGTGCTGGACTGTCTGTGCATGCACAAAATATTTTGGGCTGCTGGACTCCCTTCCGCCAGAATGGCATGCCTTTCTTTTCTTTCTTTTCTTCCCAGACCCAGTGAAATAGACGCACACACACTAGGAGCGTGCGTTGCCCGTTTTCTGTCCTGTATTGCACTTGCATGATAAGGCTAATACAAGTGATTAATTAACGCTTTCTGGTGTCAAGCACAGAGAGTAGGCGCACGGATTTGATAAACCCAACCTTCTGCTATTATTTCCGTTTATATAATTTACCCACGAAACGTCGAGGTTTCTCTGTTATGACGTTTTTTTTCTTCTTTCAATTGGAATTGCATACTCGTCGGGTTTAGTTTACAATCTCCTTATAGTTGTACAGTTAACCCTATAATAGAAATCCTTTAAGTGAAGATAGCCTTTCTCCTCTGCAGTCGCAACACAGCAAAAATATCGCAAAGCAAACAACAAACTGGTTGGCCATACTGTTGGTATTTCTCTTGATCCTGTCATTTATTCGAACCGAATTAAGATATGCATTTTAGTTGCTGCAAAGGCAAATTTTATTACTGGAAAGCAAATGTAACCTAATCTCTAGAGAAGTGCCCCTTTGAGCAACCGCAATTGGCATAGAGCAGCTTCCCTCAATGAGATATGTCCTTTGTTTTGCATACGTTTCTTTTTTCTGTAGTACTTTTCTTCTCTTTATTAGGTGATTTATTTCTTATTTAATTATTTTGTTCATTTCGTACTCTTGGAAAGTATTATCAGAAGTGATAGAGTAAGGAGGAATCTCCGTCATGGAGTCCGTCTCTAGCGGCCTTCTATTGCCCATGTACTTGTCCTCAAACCCTGCTGCCGGGGCCTCAAGTCGGACATAGTCCTCTTGCATTTTCTGCTTGTATCTGAAATAATTGTAATACGTCACGTCCAGCAGAATTATAACCATCCCGACCCAATTTAGGATACCATGTAGCCTTTCATGTAATATCAGCATACTGAAAATTATCGTTAGCACTTCCTTCACCACACCAGCAATACTCAATGTAAGTACTTTAGTCTTCCCTAATATGCTAAACTCACACAATGTAAATGTAAACACACCTAAGCCCGGTAAAACCATCAGCCCAAAAATTGCTAGGAAGACATGCTTGACACTGAAATTAGTGCTGAAGAGATGCCTATAAGGTTGTTCCACCGCCAGGGATGTAAGAAATAAGAACAAGGCCATTACAGGCGAAAGCTTGTTGATGGTACGTATTGGATTGTTCTTGTTCTCAGGAGTAGCTGGCTTTTTCGTTATGCTCTCCTGTATTACTGACTGCCCAGGGACGTTTACCTCACATCTTTCTGAAGAGCTATCGGTGGATTTATTCTCTATGTAATCTGAGACATTATCGTCTAGTTTCTCGACCTCGCGAGTGTTGGTTTGGTTTCTCAAAATCAATTGCGTATAAACCCATCTCAAGCCGGAAAGGCAACTACTTAACAGTACTAGAACACAACCGAAGTAGAAGGACGCAGAGCTGGTTTCAGATCCATCTTTATTAGTGTTAGAGTCGTCATTGATAGGCTTATAGACCATCATGACAACACCGGCAAACATGACAAAGACAATCACAAATAATCGCCAGTGAAATCTCTCTATTTTGAAAAGACAACTGAAAAGTAAGACAAATGTTATACTCGATGATTTGATGATTATGTGGATAGTCAATGGAACATATCTCAAGGACATATTACCTAAACCTATATCACCAGCTGAAAAAATGGCTGTCGGCAGTATGAATCGCCAGAATAACTGTCTCTTTTCTCTTTCCAGCGTTTCCACATCTACTATGGGTTCATTATTATTAGCAATAATCGCATTTTCTTCTGAATCTAGCTCCCTCGCCCTCCTTTCCTTACGAGCCTTAGTATATCTAAGATATACGGACGAGATACACCATAGAATTAGTTGGTGGCACCCAGTCAAACCTATTGGATACGCAATACCAAGACCTCTTTGTGGGTCAAATATCCATTTGTTGTATAGCATTAGGCCAATGGAACAAACATACCAACCAGTAATTAAAAGAAGTATTGTCTTGTACATGATTCTGAATATTGTGTGTATACTAAAACTTGACCTTTGTCTAAGACTCTCGCTTGGTGGTTACCTAGCTTGCATAAATTATAAGCCCCAGGAAAAATGAGGGAAATGAAGATGTAGAGCAGACTTCTTTAACGATACAATATTTGACCGACACTCAATGAAATAACAGGTATTCAACTGCAGTAAAATAATAATATGAGAGCAGCTTTTGCCCAAAATGCTGTCTTGCAGAATTTGTTCAGGTGTTTTTGTAAATAATTTATTGAAAAGAGCAGCTATGTTCAAGAACAATCCATCAATAACAAAATGTTTATCACTGTATTCCAGGAAATGTTAACAATTAACACCTTATTCTTAGTTTAAATATTTATATGTTATGACAATCTTCGGAATACAAACCACTAACAACCATTATGCTATGGATGATCATCACTTCCTTTTAAGAAACGATCGACTTGTCTGTCACTGGAAGGGAAAATCCTTTTCCGGTCCGCTACGTCAATTGTGAGGGATATTTGAATAGACAATCCACAATAATATGTAAAAATAAGATAATTTGAACATTAGCCAGAGTTACATCTAACAGATAATTGTAATTAATCAATTTTACACTTGTTTAAACAACATCCATTATTGGAGCTACTTAGGAGAGACCACAACTCGTATCAATAAAAAATATCGAAAACATGAAGTAATTTATTTATAGTGACTAGTATATAGCAAAGAAAGCCATATATATTCAGCGCCTTTCTTCTATATTGAGTACAATTATATTATTTCTTTTTGGGCTGAAGCGGTACAAATGATGTAAGCGCTGGTGTGACAGTGTGGTTTGACGACGATATGATCGGAAACTGTGTCGATGCCAGATTACCAGAAGTAGCTATGGATGCACTTTCATCTACTACCTGTTGGAAATCACCAAAATCGTCATCATCATCACCATCATCATCACTTGCTTTTATTACGTGGTCCTGGACCTTACCTACATCACCAGCAATATTATTGAGTTCACTCTTCATTCCAGGGTTATCCTTAATATGTAAAACCTCCATACCAGGAGGCTTCTCCAATGTTGATGACTTGGTCTGTGATGGCATACTTACTTCATCAGCTTCATTACTGTTACCGTAACCCAAAAGATCAATATCATTAATATTATTTTTAACCGATGTGCCTGCACTTTTAATAGATTTGATATCGCCTTGGATTCCCAACCCAATAACCTCGTTAGATTCGTCCTCTTCCCCAAAGTCTTGACTCATATCAAAGTCCCAAACATCTTCTTCGCTGACATTATTATGCGCTTCGTTTTCATTGTCTATGCTTTCGATGTTATCGTGAGTTTCTAAATTAGCATTTTTGGTTCTAGTATGTTTACTTGAATGCTTACCCTTATCCTTGTGTTTACTGCTACCCCAAAACCATAGTAGACCTTTCTTTTTGGCTTTCTTGCCTTTAACTTCCTCATCTGATTTTTTTTTCAATTTTGGAAGTTCTGTTGCAACAAATTCTTGTAATGGATCCACTTTAAATGAGCTTCTTTTCCATTCCTTGCTGGTATTACGCTCTGAATTAGAAGATTGTGTTGCTAGATTGTCTATAGTGTTGTCATGGAAGTAGTTATCCTCGATTATTGAGTTCTCAAAGGTAGGTACTTTTTTTTCTTTAGCGGCCAACGATGCAGAGTTTAGTAACTTTTGATTTGTGGTTAATTCTTTGGTTTTAGAAATATTCCTGAATTGCGAGGGTGACTCAGGTTTCTCAATCACTGGTGAGCTTGTTTCACTGTCATCTTGATTGCTCCATGAAAACACTATTGGAGTCTCGATTTGGAGCATCGCTGATGAGATTTTAACGGTTCCTCTCTTCTCCTCATCAAACCAGGTCCTCGCCAGCTGGTGCTCTCTATGTCGCAGTTTTTCTAATTTAAATACAGTCTCTGATTCAGAACTAGTAGTGGAGACAATATAATTCATAAGCTTCCTCCCATGTTCAGCTTGATCTAATAAGTTGTACAGTGTGAAATCGTCTCTCAAAACAACCTCAGAATGGCTTACTTTCGGTACAGATGGTAATTGTCTTATAAGGTCCTCCAACTGTTGTTCTCCTCTTGCTTCATTATCCATCTTGACTGTTGTTGGCAGTAAATGTCACTTATTATAATGTTGGAAAATAGGCGAATTCAATTGCAGATAGCATTGAAGTTGAGTACTTCTTATCAATCTTAAATGTGTTTGTAGATTAAAGGTTTGTAGTTGTGATATAATATGAACGTAACTTTACTGAATCGCAACCAAATAAAAGTTTTTTCCAAATATTTGGAACATTGATGGTACTTTGGGATTTTAGACCTTTTTCGGGATTTAAGTTTAATTTTCAAGAATCTTTAAAAACTAGAATACAAAGCTATGATTTTGTTAAAGAGATGAGCTTTTACCTGGCTGAGGTTTATTAGACGTACTATTTCGAGGTTACTTTGACGATCATCATCAGCTAACGGTAATATATCAAGGATGAATTTTAAAATACCTCAATTTCCTGACTTTGAGATTTCTATTACAGCGTTTGAAAATGTTACAAATAGCGAAAGCATACGGTCTAAGGTGGCTACACTCCCTTATGCCTTCCTTGATGCCAGAATGATTTACTCTCAGGAACAGCTGTATGCTGCTTTATACAGAGTTCTGGTAGAGCAGAAATATAACAAACTTAGGACCAAGACCATACATTCTGAAATTATGTTATGTTTATCTCCAACATCTAATATTGGTGATGCTTTTAAAAAATTCGGTATAAAAGAGGATAGTAACACGGTAATTTGTCTTCATATTAAAGATAGATCTGATGAGCCGGAACTACCTTCTCTTTCAAGCATCGTTGAAGGGCAAGAGATTTCTCTAAGTAAGGAATTCATTAACCAGCATCGTGATATCGGCATGGTTGGTCATGTATACAAAATTAACGGAGAAATGATAGAAAGCTCTACCGAAGACCAGGTATCCTCTATGATTGTCAATATGATTCAACTACGTGGATTATAAGTAATTACTTATCATATATAACTAGCATGCATTATAGAAAATTAAAGTAACTTGCTAAAGTTTAAAGCTCTTAGTTCAATTTGAGACAAAACAATAAGAACACAAAAATACAATAAATGGCAAAAATTCTCTTGAGAAACAAATTATGTTTCATTCATTGCATTGCAGTAACAATTAAATAAAATTTGTCATTCGAAATGTGAATAAAAAGAGACTATCGTAATTACTTTTAGTTTATGTATTGCATTTGTATCGTATATTTTTTTCAATAATAAAAATCCTAACCCAATATCAATACTGGTTCTATAACGAAGTAGATATTTTATCTTGAGGTTATGCCGTGAGCTGTATCCAATATTTGCTAAGCATATATTGTTAAATCTTCAATCATTTTTTAAAATTCCAAGTTTGACCTTTTATATGAAGTATCGAATGTCTTTTGTGTTATTATATTGCCAAACTCAGTAGTATCTAATATTAGCTGATCTTCTATCTTTTTCCTGTTTATGTTATCATATATCTTAATCAAAGATTTATTTTTTCCCATAATAATTACCTCATCGCAAAGGTTTTCTTCGTCAGTTATACAATCTTCAAACATAAGAGCCTGTAGGTCAAGTTCAGCTTCTCTATATTGTGAAGTATCTTTTGTGGAAAATATTGATGATGTTCCGCTCTTTTCAGAAACAGACAGAGAACTATTAGAGTTCGTATCACTATTGCCAGTTTGCTCACTCTCATCAGTTGCGATTGTGTCCAAATGCTTTAGCGCTAGATTATAATCTCTTACCATATTGTTGTCCAAAACCATACTACTTCTTTGTAATCTACCTCTTCCCATGTCTTTGCTATCTCCATTTCTCAGTGGGGTACTCATCAGCGGTTTTATCCTACTTGATGATTTCAGAGTTGGCTGTGATATATTCTTCGTTTGTATGCTACTTGTATGTTTTGATCTGCTGCTGTGGACATCTGTGTTGGTTTTGGAATGATCTCCTAGAAAGAAAGAATCCAAGAACATCGAATTTCTCTTACTTGTGCCATTGTTATTTTTCTTTTGTCTGAGCATTTTTTATTTTGTTTTATGTGATTGTATAATTTCCTCGATGCCTATTCTTTATAAAATGTTCAATATTTATTGGAAATCTGACCTGCAGTTCTCTTTGATAATATTGGATTGTTACTAGCTGATTGATCTTGATGGCGAATTGTTATTGGCACTCGCTAAAGTATGGTGGTTATTGATCGGCTTTTAAATATTAATCACTCTGGATGAAGACGTTCCACTAACAGTTTTAACAATAAGAAACTAAAATATGTTCAAGTTTCAGAACACTTAAATATAAATACCAGAATCCAAGAAAAATGTTTTACAATTGTGTAGCCTGATCTATCATCCAAAGGTAGATGTTAGTACAAATGAGAACACCAAATATTATACTACAGGGTCTGCGACTAAATGTAATTGAATGGTGTATCTGGGGTACGAGTATTCCCGATAGCTGAAATATTCGCGTGCATGTCTTATTTAGGTAAATCGAATGATAATGAAGTGCTTTGTTCCTAGTGCAAGAACAGTTTTAGATATGATTCAATGTGTATTCTACGAGTTTCCTACTTCTTTCCTTACAAGATGTTGGGCTTGACCTTGAATTTGTTTCTTGCTTGTTTAGAGAATTGGTGATTTTAGTTACAACTTTCGACTTCTAAGAATAAGAAAAAAAAAAAGTTAAAACACGAATTTCGCGTTTTCGTACACGCAAGAAACCTAGCAATTTGACTTAATTTTAACTCGATCAGGCAATCCAATTGCGAAGTGGTGATGCAGCGAAGGGATGTGGAGAGCTTTAGGTTCTCCGCTGCGCAATTGGTGATACGAACTGAGCATTGTAATATACTCAAAAGCTTTCCTTGGTACCTTGCGTTTATAGTTAACAAAACTTTAGAGAATATTTTCATAATTGCGACAATACCGGTATTGGAAACATAACTAGAAGTTGATTCGAATTTTAACGATATTGATTGTACAATTCCATTGACATACTCAACTATATACATAGGTTAGTATACCTATCTCTGCGATAAGCATTAGAATCAACTCACAACAAAATTTAGGTGAATAATTCTGCAGCTTGACTTGAACAAATATAGAATGCCTTTTCTCAGTACAGCACATTTGTGTGCTCTGCTTTTGATATTGGGGTGTTTTTACATTGGAAGGTTAATTAAAGTCATACCTATACTAAGGTTTGCTTGTGCTGGAGAAGCTGAAATAAAGCCCTTATTCATACAGCCGAAATCAAACGATGGTATACACCTCTTTGTATTCTTAGGTTCTGGTGGTCACACTGGTGAGATGCTACGATTATTACAGAATCATCAAGAAGTACTACTGAATAAAAGGAATACTTTTTATATAGGCTATTCAGATGATGACTCTAAGGCTAGGTTTTTGTCAATGGTGGAAAAGTATGACTTTAAAGCAGAACGAATACATTTTTATCCATTTGCTAAAGCAAGAGAAGTTAATGCTGGTCCAATTGCTAGTATTGTAACCATTTCGAAAACTTTACTTACTGGGTTCACAAATGTTCTGTCGATTAAGATGAAGACTTTGGGTCAACCCCATCTTACATTGCTGAATGGACCAGGCACTTGTTGTATAATAAATTTTTGGTTGAAGTTGTTAGAATGGCTCATTTACATACCCTATTTGTCAAACGGTTCTAATGTTGTCTATATTGAATCGTTAGCTAGGATTGAGAGTCTCAGCTTAACTGGCAAAATTCTGTACTTACTAGCTGATGTATTTGTCGTCCAGTGGGAAGAATTGAAGGTTAGAAAGGCACCAAGGTCTGAGTATTACGGTATATTAGTTTAATCTCCTTTAGCCTATCGCAACATCATTAGAAATAACTCTTACAACATAATATGTGTTAAGTTTTATGAATAAATAATTAATGGAAATTATATAATATCAGGCAGTATTAGTGGTCCATTTTGGAAGTTCTGTTTTTAGAACGTATCTATCGGTAGCTTCATCTAGCTCCATTACAATTAAACAACCATTAGGAACGTTTATAAACGACTCGTACTCTTCATATGTCCAACGAAACCATTTCATCAGAAATATCCTCGCAAAGATACCATGTGTTACTAAAACAACAACATCTCTATGATTTGCTTCTGTCCTTCTTTCAAATTTTCTGAACAGAGATTCCTGGAAACTCGCTACCCTATCATAGACATCGGCAGCGCTCTCTCCTTGTGGAAATCTATAAAAAAAATGCCCGTAGTTTTTTCTTTCTTCCATGACATCATTCATACTACTAACATTTTGATAGTTTCCAAAGTCCTGTTCTCTTATTCGAGGATCATCTTTGACTTTATAGCGGAGATAGCAGCATGTATCCTTATGTTTGAGTGCTGTGTGTGTATTATTTTCATATTCCCCGACCGGTATCATCATGTTGTTAGGCCAAATAGCATGCTTCTTTTTTGAACAAGGTTCGTACTTCTCATCTTCAGTTAATTTAATTTCGGCGCTGATTTCGTTAAAATCGTCAATAATTTCCAAGATACCTTTTAATGTTTCCTTAGTTCTTCTATAAGGTGAAGTATAAAAGACAATTGATCGATCTATTTTTTTTTTCATGTTATTACATTCTGAAGTTTTTAGCATATTTCTTCTATCATCTTCAACTCTATACTTTTGTGATAAACTCTCGATCACTGATTTACAATTCCCATCCATATTGAGTAGTTTCAGTAGTTCCACACCAGCATTTCTTGCCTCACTCCATCCTCGAGAAGTCAGAGGTATTAAGTGGTTGGGTATTTTCTCATTGACACCTTTATCACGGTTAGACTCACTTTCACCATGTCTCACTAGAATTATGAGACGTGGCTTCTTTAGAGGTTTCGAACACTCTGCATGGCAAGTGCACGTACAGTTGTGCATTTTTTTTCTTCTATATTATTGCCAATTAACTTTTCACTTGTACAGTAAGCTGTAGAGTTAACTAGCTATCTGGTAACCTTGTCCTGATTGAGTTTATCCGCTCACAATGAATCTGTAAATCTGGTCTCCATTGTTACCAGTAATCCTAATAAAATTTTCCGTATTTTTTTCAGTCTCTACACAGTGCTAATTGCAGATGCAGTAAAATTTAAAATTATTCCGAATTATCCACGGAAAAACTTACTAGCTCCTCGGAGAAAAACAAATTTTAATGGATATACCCATTACATTAATCCATACAATAAAAATCATACTGCTTCCAGCTCTATTGGAGGTGTTACAAAATTAATTTTTATTGTAAAAGAGTTAGCTATAGTACTATACTGAGAGGTTACCATCGATGTCTATCTGGTATACTTTTGTGACTCTTGAACTAATGTTTGTAGAGCCCATTACGGTTGTGTTCTTGACGCACAAAAGTTTTATAATGTTTGTAATTGCTAAGTTAAGTTAACATATGATTTATGAGTTAAAATAAGTTTATGTTCATGGATAGTTCTATAAATAGATAACATGAATGAGAAAGCAAAGGCTAAGAATAAACTTATCAATAAGTTTATATTATGTACAAAAAGTCAGAACAAGTAAGAGATAGCATTCTAAGTTTTATGATGGCTGCGCTTCTCTACCATATCCATGACAACATAATAGGGACTTGCCTTATCTGGCTTAGTCAGCTTCATTTCATAATTACCTTTATCATGAACATAATTGTTGTGATTTTTCACAAGTGCAGTTACATTATTTTTAATTTCCATGATCGACTTGCTAATAGTATCGTAATAGTCATGAGTTTCATTTTTGACAGCGTCATATCCAGCAAAGTCTTCGCTACTATTGCTATTTTCTTCGAGAAGGGCAATAATTTCAGCAAGATTTTTTTCTGCTACTGTGAGTTCGTTAGTTATACATTTTAATGTTTTCTCCATTTTCAAATCAAATAATGGCTCCTGGACAGTGAAATCACTCAATGTTTTCTTGAAGACATCATATGAGGGGAGTTCAGGTACACCAATTGATGAAAATGTTTTGAATCGCAGATCATGCAATAATTTTCTATTTGAAACAATTAATTTATTGCCAATCTCTCCATCAATTAACTGATAAGATCTCAATATTGCAAACTGCAACACTTCCCCCAAACACAAAGCCCTATGAATTTCACATTTCTTTAGTAATAAAGACAATGTACATGTGCTTTCTTTTAAGTCAGGCATTATACTGTCCATTGCATGACGATATTGTTTTCTTACATTCTCTTTTTTTTCGCCAGCTTTCAACTTTTTCATTTTTTTGTTTATCGCATAAATGCTATTCATTTTATCAGACACCAAATTTATTAGCTTCTCGAGGCAATCCTTTAGATGAAGCTGCAAGCAATAACAATACCAATACATGGAAAATGATTCATATGGCTTGTATATATCTAATTCGAAACCTTTTAAAATAAATTCAGTCATTGCAGTGAGCTTCATGATATAAACCCACGACGCACAGACATAAATAAAAACAGATCCCTCTTCTTTATCTCCCGTAACTGTATCAATGTCTGCCTGTGACACTGAAATATCAGAACTCTTGGATTCTAATTGTGCTTGCAACGAATCCCATAACAAAATTTGTCTGTTGTAACCCTGTCGATATCTACAGGTATTCTGTGCGGCATTTTGATAGAACTCAAGAAGAACATTGCCAGCTTCCTGTAATATGCCTTGTAATTCATAATCTATAGCTTCTCCGATAATCCAGTCTCTTCCCGATATTTCTTTAAGGTGCATCTGAAGAAAATCGATGATTGAATGCTTATTAAGAATTGATTGATCCGGCTTAATCAATATTAAAGAGAACATTGCCCTTGCAAGAACATGTTTTTGACTCAATTTGTTGAAATAAAGTGCAAACGTAAATATATCCTTAGCAGTATTCAAAGTCTTCAGCTTATTAACCAACTTAACATGTTCTGAAATAATGATATAACCCGCAAAGTTAAACTTGGGCTCTATTAATTTCTTTGGTGGAAATTGGTTCGTTAACTTTCTTTGGATACCCATCGAAAAAGCACCCAAAGGTGGCGGAATTGAAAAAGGTCCCTGCTCAATGAGTGACTTTGCTGATGTCTCCAACACGTTCAATAGTTGTTCCCCTTGCTCAGAGGAACAATCGACTAGATATTCGAATTTTACCAAAGTTTCGGTAACATTCAACAATAATCGTAGTCTATTGATTTTGGAATCATGGCTGGGCATAGTATCTAACAAATTATCCAAATACGTTCTACTTACCTCCAATGCACGCAATGATTCATTTATACCCGGAAGCATACTAAAGTTATTGAGTCCCATGTGGTTGAAATTTAGATCTTCCTCTTCAAATATAACTCCCGCGGTGAGAACTTTATACATAAATCCCATAAAATTGCACACTCCAATAATTATACTGTTCAACACTTGGTCATAAAATGGATCGCCTGTCTCTAAGCAGGTTATGTCGTTTTGGTCTGCATTCTCATCCATCATGTAGTATTTCAGTACGTGTTCCACATATATGCAGCTCAGTACAGTTGTCGGCAGAGATTGATAATCGTTAAGCCATGAGATGATTGACCTCAAAAGTCGATCTGATATAGCTATCACTATATCCAATTTGCTGGGATCATCCGTGCTGGCATCAAGCTCCTCCCCATACGCCACACCAACATCAAATTGCAACTCCTCTGGTGTCAATTGTATCATCGTTGAATCCAGTTTCTCGTTATTCACCTCCAATGAGTGTGTCCCATCAAACAAGTTAAACTTTGAATCTTTCACAATAGTCTCGGGCTTCAACTTCTTGCCCATCTCCATAAACAGTGCAGTGACATCCACAAGTCCATCACGCACCGTAGGCGTTTCTAGGGACAAACTCTCCATTGACGCCCCCAGTTCTCTCATACCTCACTTCACCTTATATTGACAAATGAGAAACCGAAGGCCAACACGCAAAACGATACCTTTATTACTACTTGTGCCAAATTTGAAGTCTTATGAAGTCCAATTTGGAATTTTTCAATGAAATTTGGACTTTTTCACTTATAGAGACATCGAATGAGATGTGATTATTGAGTCTCTGTGCGGGAGTTTCTGTGAAAAATCGGCATTCTAGGTCCCTATTTCAATTTTTTTGTCAAATCCTCGAGGAAATAGCTGCAACTCCATATTAATCATCAAGCATTATATAAGATGCTGTAGTCGCTGTAATAACGTTAGGGCTTGCGACTTGTGCTAAAATAAAGGCAATACATAGATAGAACTGGTAAGGCTTTTTATTCCGTATTTGGATCAACTTTGACTTTTGAGTGTAACCCAGCTGACAGTATTGTTCAAAGAGTTTAGCGATGCTGGTAGCTAATGTGCGTGCTTTGCGGTGTTTAAGACCGCAATACAACCGGATAACAACGCTGCTGTACAGGTTTAATCATACGGAGGCGGTGTCAATACCGCTCAAAGAGTATAAGCGGTTAGTGAAGATCGGCACACTCCGAGACGATGAGTATCAGAAAGGCATAATTAGCTCACTGGGCCACCTATATGATTCTCTAGTTAACTATAAACCGCCCGAAGTAAAAACTCCTAGTGCTTTGGATCAGCTGAGTCTCATGAACTCACTGAAATCTAAACTCGGATTCTTTGGTAAGGGCTCCTCCCAGGATGTTTCTAAGATACCAAAGGGTATATATCTATATGGTGATGTTGGATGTGGTAAAACAATGCTCATGGATCTATTCTACAGTGTGCTGCCACCACACTTGACCAAGAGAAGAATTCATTTCCATCAGTTCATGCAATATGTTCATAAAAGATCTCATGAAATTATTAAAGAACAAAACCTTGATGCCTTAGGGAAGGCAAAGGGGCGAGATCTCGACAGTATACCATTTCTAGCAGCGGAAATTGCACAAACATCTCATGTTCTATGTTTTGATGAGTTTCAGGTGGCTGATGTTGCTGATGCAATGATATTGAGAAGGCTGTTAACAGCATTACTCTCCCCAGAATACGGTGTTGTTCTCTTCGCTACTTCTAACAGGCCTCCTGATGATCTTTATATTAATGGTGTTCAGAGAAAATCATTCATACCATGTATTGAATTGATTAAAGAGAGGACAGAAGTGATATTCTTGGATTCACCAATTGACTATCGTAAGATCCCCAGACCTATCTCTAACGTCTATTGCTACCCTAAACACGATGAAGAATACTTTAGCCATGAATTTGAAGTTATAAGAAAGACCCATATCCAAGAGTGGTACAGCTACTTTGCACAAGACTCGGACTCAAAAAATCCTGATGGCACCAACTTACACGGTCAACAAACTTTCAATGACTACAAATTGTCCATTTGGGGTAGAGAATTGAATGTTCCAAAATGTACACCCCCCAAAGTTGCACAATTCACTTTCAAAGAGCTTTGTGGACAACCACTTGCTGCAGGTGACTATTTGACTTTAGCAAGCAACTTCAGATCCTTCATTATTACCGACATTCCATATCTGACTATTTTCGTTCGTGATGAAATAAGGCGTTTTATTACATTCTTGGATGCTGTATATGACAATGGTGGGAAGATAGCAACTACCGGGGCAGCTGATTTTACCTCCTTGTTTGTCGAGCCAGATCAACTTATTAATGATTATAAGTTAAAGGAGCAAAAGAAACAAGATGGGTTTGAAGAACAGGCTATTGAGAATGATGAACTTGTGGAAAAGCATGGCTTTTCTAAGGAGATTGCACAGAAATCAAAGATATTTGCTCTAGATGAAGAGAGATTTGCTTTTGCTAGAGCGCTAAGTAGATTATCTCACATGAGTTCATCTGACTGGGTATCTAAACCATGAAACGATTACAATAATCAGAAAATTCAAATTCATCATGGCTTCTTAAGTTTCCATTCTCTTAACAAGCAAAGGACGGTCTTATGATTTTATCATAAAAATATATGTATTTATGTAAATACTATTAGTATTATCTAACAAGTGCAGTAGACATTAATAATAATATTCTACAAAGAGATTCTAAATTATGAAAATAATTTTATTTTGTCTATTCTTTAAAAACTATTAGAAATGAAATATATAGTATTGATAATAAAGAATCAACAACAATAAATTACGAATATCATTACGATCAGGATCAATAAAAAGAGTTAGCTTGCAAAAAGAGGGTGTATTAATATGTTGAAATAATATGTGAATCAGTCGACGAACTTTTGCCGACATAACGAAATGGGAAGGAAAAAGATAATGAGTAAAAATTAAATGAAACTTAAAAGCGGAAAATAAAAAACAAAATGAAGATTTTTGACAAGTGGATTTTTGTTAAATGCAGATTTATTCCTTGGACTTACGTCTGAAACGGGTGGTGGCACCCTTGAACCATTCGTAAATTGGATCGTCGTCCTTGGCGTCGACGTATTCGCCCTCGGCAATGTTGTCGTGTGCGACCTTGTCAGTTAGACGAGCATCTCTTAGACATAGAGAGAAGATTAACAGAGGTGCACAGAAGACCAGGGCAACAATTGTCTCCAGTCTTTGAACATATCTGTAAGCTTGAACGACAGCTTGTCTTTCTGGGGTGTCCCATGTGTATGTAACAATGAACTTGTATGGAGAAGCGTATGCTTCAGTAGCCAATGCAGCGTCACCAACACGCTTTAGTAGTTGCTTGTATAGAGTTTGAGTCCAGATAGCACCGGACACGGCAGCACCAACAGCGGAACCGATTCTGTAGAAAGTATAGTTCAAAGCAGTGACCGTAGCCATGTGTTCGTGAGATGTAGCTGCTTGCACAGATACGTTAACTGGGTAAGTGAAAAGAGTAGTACCCACACCCCAAACACAAAGAGCACCAATGATACCACTGTGAGACTCAGCACCACCTCTGTAGTGGTATAGTAGACCCATTGCAAGCATCCACAAACCACAACCACAGATGATGAAAGGTTTTAATCTACTGAATCTTGTAATCAATAGCGAGAAGATAGGCGAACCAACAGTGGAGACAAATGTTGATAAGGAACTGATTCTAGTAGCGGACTTGACAGATTCATTAACACCAACGATCAAAACGGTGTACAAGTAGTCAGCAGCCATGTAGTAAATGAAGTCAATCAAGAAAGAAATAGCAAATGAGGCCCAGACACCACGGTCCTTAACCAGCTTGTATGGAATAATTGGGTCTCTAGCAAACTTGTATTCCCATAGAACCAAAATTGGAATCAATACGAAACCTAGAACGAAAGGACCAATGACGTGGGAGTTGTTCCACTTGGACTTAGTACCACCAGCCAAGGTCAATGGGACTAGGATACAACCTAGAGAGATAGTCATGATGAAGACACCCATGGCATCGATCTTCCAGAACAATTCAACAATGGTGTCCTTTAGACCGTGCTTTTGGTAGAAAGTCTTCTCCTTTGAAAGCTCTTGCCATTCTTCAGTCTTTCTAGCCAACCACCACATGTGAATCATGACACATAGCAATGGAACACAAGATAGAGGGAAGATGAAAGCCCACATACCGATATCCCATGACCAGTTCTTCAGTGGGTTAGCTCTAGAGGTAACGTTACCAGAAATCCATGTGTTAATGATAAATGGCCAAGTTGGGACGAATTGGTAGACCAATCTCCATCTTAGAGAAGAGAAATCTGACAAGATCAGCAACAGAACCAAGATGACACCGACGTAACCAGTGTTGTAAAAGATGGAACCGGCAGCATATCTTTGGACATCGTAGGCTTGCGACTGAATGATGGTACCAACTGAGTAAAGCACAATAGAGACACAGAACAATGCAAATCTACCGTAAACGTCAGACAATCTGGCGTAGACAATTTGCGAGGCAGCACTGATGACTGCATTGATAACGTTAATGGTGGATAGCAAAGAGTGCTGAGCATAAGAAGAAGTAGCGTAACCAGTGTAGATGTAACGGGTGTTACCATCTAGACCGTAACCGTAACCACAGACAAAAGCAGTGAACAACAGAATAGCATGGTAGTACCATTTGTCGTAGACCTCGGCCATGATTTCAGTCTTTCTGATAATAATGTTCTTGACACCGGTCATAGTGCGCTGTTGCTCAGTCTGCTCGGCCATCTTCTCATCCATCTCTGACTGAGCAGTAGAGATCTGGTCGACTTTAGAGAATTCATTGATCACCGGAGATCCGGATCCCTTCTCATCTTCGTAATCCTTGTCGGAGTTAGAAGGATAAGAGTTGTTTCTTTGAATCTCTTCCATGTTAGTCATATCTGAGTCCTTCATCCTTTTGGTTTGTGTTTCTTTCCGTTTACCAATTGATAGAACCAGAAATTCTACAACAAAAGATCAACCATTAAGACCTCATTTATATATCTCAATTAGGATTAGTTGAACAAGAATTGCAGTCTTTTTTTTTTTCTTTCTTTCTTTCCATTTCACAATCCAAGGCGATGAGCTTAGCTATTCTTATTATAGACAGCTACCGTCTTATTACGACTTTTCACTAAAACACCCGCACAAAAATAAGTCATGTTGCTTTCCAAGTCCCAACTTCAATTTTTCAGTTTTGCAGTTTTGCATTGCAGTTTTGCAGTTTTTCACCTTTTTTTTTGTCAAAATTTGCTAATTTTCTCGGTTTTTCCTCATTGCAAGGCTAACCCTCTCATCCACTATCCAAAGTTTTGGCTCCGAGGAAGTCCCGAAGGAAGGAACTTTGAAGTTTGGTTCTCTGTGTGTGTGTCTCTCTCTGTGTGTGTGTGTTTATTAGAAGACCTAGGGCTGTTCTGTCCGGTGAGAGACAATCTTCGAAGCATAAAAAGAAGGTGCAAAAGTATGTGACACTGCGTCAGTTTCTTAGGTAATGTGGTCGTTTTCTCATATAAGTTCTCAGATCCAGTTTTGTACTTTTATTTTTCTTTTCTTGCTGTATGAATGTTGCACCGTAATCTCTACTAATTGTGCGCACACATCTGCAATTTTTTTTGTGGGGGGCCGGGTGTGTCCCGCAAGACCCAAACAAAAATGTAAGATAGCGTTGTACAAAAAGGCGTAATTCGATTTTTTTGGTTTTTTCAGTTGTATACCCTGTACTGCCTGTTCTACTACACTTTTGAGAGATCGTCTTTTGTTTCTTTTGGTAGCGGGGGGAGGGAGAACCACTCAGAGATAGAGGTAGAAGATCCATATACTTGCTCTGGTAAAAAAATCTGGCCCTTGGAACTTAAATTTGGTTTGTCTGTGCACGATTGCTTCGCTTCTGTATTCTACCCGTGCTTGTGCGTCACTGATCTGCCTGCTTTTCTTCGTATCTTTCTTCTAACTGTCAATCATTGCACGTAGCTTCTATCTCTTGGGGAACCTTTCTTTTTTTTTATATCCCAAATACCACCCCGTCCGGATGCTGTCAGTGGGTAGGGTGTTACACAGGAATGCAGCACACCCTCAGCCTCTGAGCCATGCCAATTACTGGGGGACGGTGCTTTGTGCCGTATATAGTACCTGAACTATGTAGATGTGCTGGCATTTCTCAGCAAACGTGTTTTGATATATTTTTCTTGATTGGTCTCCCAGTCTCGGCTCTCCCCAAAACGGTGATTCAATAACAACTTAATCGTCCCCCTTAGGGTTTCTTCAGAGACTTCAATTCTCTGTCAACCCATTGTACAGCTCCTTCTAAGCGTGTCCTTTCATCTCTGATTGTGGTGCTCAACTCATATAATTGCACCTGTATTATTTCCCAAATGAGAAGCAATTTTAATCTTCTTTGCACCCATTTTTTTTTGTTCTTCCAGTGCTTGTTCTTCTACTGTAGTTTAATGTTTAATGTGTTTGGGAACAAGTTGTCCCGGTTTCTCCTCATTCGTGCGGATGATTGTCTCTAGTAATCTGTCCTTGCGGGTGACAAAAAAAAAACAATGCCGAAAGAATTGAAGGCAGACCTGAACGATAACAAATGTCGAAGCGAAGTGGTAAGACTATCCGTGTTCCGTGTAGCTTCCGTACCTATTTTTGACCATTTGCACAATTAAGGCTTACAACTGGCCCAGCCGCTGAAACGCTGAAACGCTGAGACACTGAAATACTGCAAGGTAACAGAGACAAGACGAGTGGAAGGGAATATTCGGCATTAATCTCCGTGCCTCATCTTCAACAATTTTGGTCCGATTACGAAATCAGTCTGATCTCTCTTGTTCCTGATATTTGCTCTTAAGTGGCCCTACCGCACCGAGCCAATGACGTACCGCCGTGCCTGGTCAGCTCCTCTGTAGAGCAATTCATTTGATCGGCTCGTCGTACTTTTTAACCTTTCGTAGCTTCTGTATGCCATTGGCCGGGTACTAAACGTCTGAACATGAGTATCAAAATGAGCAAATTTCACAAAAACACAGCCAACAGATACTGATGACAGGAAACATTTATCGGATAAGCGATACCAATGAGGCATTTCATTTTTTTTTGGTAGATCATATATAAAAAGCAGGTGCATTCGACATAGTTTCTTTGTACATTGATAGTTTAAGCTTTTCCTCTTCTCTTAGTAATTGTGATGTCAACGCCAACCTATCATTAGCAACTGTTGTTATCTCACTATGCTCGCATACATCTAACAGCCACACACACTCACACGACAGCCTCGTTGACTTCCAGAAATTCGTTCCTTTCTTTTTGAGGCGGGTAATATATATACACACACCTGTTCTTGTCCCCGCGGATTGTATTTAGTGCTACACATGTCCTGGCTGATGGCCCACGCCGTAACTTAGCCGCTTTCTCTTAACCCGACTGTACTTGTAGTGCATGGATCCCGTGTATCATGCTACAGCACAGGGGAAAAATCATTGCAGATATCTGTGCCCAAGTGTAAACTTAGAAGTACCTGATATTTGGGCGGCTAAATATTTACAACCACATCTTGTAATAACATATTCAGCACAACAAGGTAATCAACTGCGTTTGTTGTGAACGGAGTGTACTTGGAAAATCGCCCTGCTACAGACAAAAACTACTACGTTTGGCATACAATATTGCGTGTGGCCTACCCACCCGCCTAGTGTTTGATATGCCAACTGTGCATGCCACCATTCACCCCTCTTCCCCCCGCCAAAAGAAAGATAAAAAAAAAATTAAGTTAGGGGACAGGTGCAAAACAAAAACGTATATAAACGCTGTCTACCCGCTGTCTACCCAATCCTGCCATTTCCCACACCTATGCTTCTCAGTTCCCAGTCTTGATCATGTGATACAATACGTGATACATGATATCTAGACTTTTGCCCTCTGAATCCTCTCTGCGCAATGCAAGTGATGGATGGTACCGTATTGCGATGGGGGAAACTCAGAGATGTGGCAATTCAGCTTGGCATTGCGCATCTTCTCAAGCTTATATTATACTGGAAACATATACATTACACCAAGACCTAAAAATTAAAAATTATAGAGAAGCCAAAAACGAGAATAAAACTATGAGCGATAAGTTGGACGGGCTATTGGCCTGGGCCAGGGAGAATGGTGCACAACTGCGAGAAGATTGCTTGGAGTACAACTATGACGAGAAGAAAGGTTACCATGTCTTGATCAAAGATATAGATGCCTTGTGGGAGTTTAAGGATGCCGGTGTTATTACGGTTCCAAGAAAGCTATTTATAACAAGACAACTGGCACAACAGTACTTCAAAATTAATGACCAAAAGCTGTCCACTAAATACAACAATAATCCAAACGGTTTAACAGAGTTCTTCCTGTCATATATTACCTTTACGAAGGAGAACGAGTATGAATTCTTTCGGCCTTACATAAATATTCTACCTAAATTGAACTCAATGAGAATCCACCCATTTTTTTGGACTAAAGAAGAGTTGCAATTGATAAAGGGATCTGACCTGTTCTTAACAATAAAGTTCAAATTGCTTGCATTATATGATGAATATAGAAACTACATGAAACTTTATGAATTTGGAAATGGTGACCTGTCAATCATAAATGGAGATATACAGCACTCAGATGATGAACTTTTCGCTATAATTGAGCATTTACAACACATCTTGAAGAAATCGTCGGACGCCATCGAATGGACATCTTTTGTTGCATATGTTTGGTCAAACCTTATTTTCTTTTCAAGAGCATTCCCTAGTTTAATCACTGGTGAAGATAAAAAGGAGCTAAACTTAGCATTCCTGTTGCCAATTGTGGACTTATTAAATCATAATAATACTACTAAAGTTAGCTGGAATTACAGCGATGACACATTTAATTACACAAATAAGGACCTGGCATACTTGAAAAATGGTGATGAATTGTTCAATAACTACGGTGAAAAATCAAACGTAGATTATTTAATCAGTTATGGGTTTTTAAACTCTCAGGAAAACATTCACAACAGTGTTAACTTGACGTTGAGACTTGACCCAACATTTATAAGTCAAGCAAAAGAACATGTGGAAAATCTAGAAATTGTCTCTAATGATACCGTCTTATTCAAGATAAGTAAAAACGACCCTCTTCCTGTCTCTTTAGTACATTTCTTCGGCTACGTTACAAAACTAAAATCGGAGGAGCATATTACCTTAAGGTCTATTCTAGAGGGGTCAGATCAATTGATTAATATCTTAAAGCAAAAGCTTGAATACTCCAAGGAAAAGGCTAAAATAAGCTCTAATTCTGTACACAGTTCTGTGGGTAAGATTATAAAACAGTATTTTAATGAGGAGAAGAAATTGTTTCAGTTCAGTTTAGATTCCTTGTTGAAAAAGCAAAAAGACATAATCAGTGCTGCCAAGGATAATATTGTCTCTTTCAAGTCGATTTTCAAGTCTGATAAAGTCTTTGCGAACAGTTTGCTGCTATCTTACGGTGTAACTAAATATGAAGATATTCTAGCTAAGGATATGGCAAACGAAGCATTATTGTTATGGGTCGTTAGAGCATCAAACAAAGACGCAGACAAAGACGGGTTACGAACTGTCAATATTCCACCATTTGTTTTAGAAACATTTGAGGAGATCTCAAGAACTATATCTATTTCAAAAGACGATGTTACTGAGTTTTTGTCCATATATAAGAGGCTATTTCCAAGTCTGGGTGATAAAATTCCAGAGGTATACAAAGTTGGTGAATGGGGTATTAAACAATTTATTATTGCTGATGCTTTGATTGATAGACTTGTATGGGTCAGAGACTCGAATTCTGAACCTCTCTTTATACAGAAATTAACCTTCCAGTAAATCCTCCGAATTAATTGCATAACGAGCATGTATAGATGTACGCATATAGATACTTACTAAAATGTGAACAGTCATATCACCTTATGATCTGGATGTATATATTTTCACTATGTGTAAAAGTTAATATATGGTATAAGAGTGATAGTTTATTATGTTTTTATAAAAAACGCATTATATAATGTTGTTTGTTCATTGCTTATTCATTTAATTATGTAAAAAAGCTTAGTGAGAACCAGCACCTCTGCTAACCTTCTCTAGAACAGCTTCATAAGAAACTTCGGAGAAATCAGTACCTTGAATCTCAATAGCAACACCGTTCAAGGCTCTCTTCAAAGCATCCTTGGATGAGGCGTACACCATCTTTGGTCTCACAGAAGCAGTGTCTGGGGACCAAGTGAAGAAAACAATCTTTGATCTCTTACCTTCACTTTCAGAGATTTGGTATTCGAAATCGTAGACGGCGTATAGACAGTCGTTTTCTGGTAGTTTCTCCAAGAAAGCATCGTAAGATGGGTCAGAGGAGGTTTCCTTGACAACAATTTCGGTCTTAGCATCATTCAAACTGAACAAGACGAACTTGTACTTCATACCTAGCTTCAAGTCATTGAAGGCTTGTATGGATTCATCGGCAACGGCAACACTGTATTAATCAGTTGACAAATCATAGAATTCAAACCGGCAGCTTCGTGTAGCAAATATAAGTGATTTCGGGCACAATTTTGTTAAGTCAACTCGAACTTAACGGTTTTCCTTCATCGAAAACAATTTTGCTTTAGTTATTCAAGCAACTATAGCTCCATAATGGTATTTCCAGTTAAAAATGGATATCTATAATCATAAAGAACCCTACTTTTGTTAAATATCCATCTTTAATATTGTTCTCTTCAACAATTGTGCATTCCCATCATCAGTAATACATTTATCACACAAACTGAGTTTTGATAACATCATAGATTTAATCAGCATTGTTAGTATCAATTAGTTCAACAGAATTTAAAATACTTCCTAGCAGTTTCATAACAGTATCTTCATTGCGTAACCACAGCAATTATCGTTATCTAAGTAGTAAAAATGCCTACTACTACTGCACAATTGAGACGTGTCATTATTACATACCCTGATCTGGACATTTTGTTATTAGTTTCTTTGAAGTTGATGTGATTTCTTTCTAACGTACTTATTATCCAATTGTTACTAATTAGTATGCGCCAAAAGCAATCTGAACTACACTTTGCTTATTCCAATTGGTATTTTCGCAATTGTTTAGTGCAACATCCAGCTGTAAACTCCTTAATTCGCCTCTTCGAGTTGTGAGCTTCGATAGTACTCGTCTGCTGGTATGTTTAGCATGATTTACCATTTCCGTAAATCATGACTAGTATAAATAGTTAACTCACTATTCAATAGTATTTTGCTTAGTGGATTATATTTAATTTACAAGTATAAATCGTGGTTCCCAGTGTGTAATTAGTAGATATTCTTATTTTAGTCAGTGAAATTGGCTTCCAGTTTTGACAAAGTACTCTTGATCAATTTCTCTGTAGATGCTGGTTTTGTCTTGGGTTTTACTCTCTGGTATAGACATACTGTCGCATCGAATTCAGCGATATACTTCTTGTAAATACATTCACTGAAAGATGGTACATAATGTTCTTCAAGAACAGAGGTAAAAGCTATCGACATAGGTGTACAATAACGGATGAGGCCTTGCATTTCATGGGTCATCGAATTATTACAAGTTATAACCAGTTTAAAATCTCTTGTATCAGACTTGATCTTTGACCTATTTGATTTATCAGTGGAAAATCTGTTTTCATACATCATATTATCACACTTTAATGTTAGTTGTATCATTTCTAAAATGCTTTTCCCCAAAGACAATCCTTTTTCATTTACTGGAAATTGTCCAGTGACCTGAATATTATTTGTGGATATCTGCTTGACCATATAATTTGTCATCACGGGATGGAACACATTAATTATCTCAGGGTTCCTCAAAAGATGTTGGTAAAGTGCCAATATTTCTGCAGCTCTAGAATATTTGCAGCCTTCCTTGACAGCAAAAAACTGATCGGTGTCCATTTTCATTTCACTGGCCATGGTATGGGTATGAATATTTAGGTCATATATAAACGCTTCCAATTCAGTCTTATATTTCAATACGTCTTCATATATCCTAAAGTTTGTTCTGTTGTATTTTTCACATAGTTCCTGATATCGGCCTGCGATGAATATGTCCCATGGCTTCCAATTTATTGACAATAAATCAATAATTTTTCTATCTTCAATATCTCTTTTCCATTTTTTTGTCGTCCTCAGTATTTTAGAGTAAGCTGAAAAGGCAATATAATGTTTTAGGAATTCCTCCGATATCAATTGCTCTCTAAACGCACCTGAGAATAGTACACTTCTTATAATATCAGCTGGGCATGTAGGGTCGTTCTTAGCGTCATCAACCCAGAGTTTATAATAACGATTAGATAGAGCTTTAACCTTGTCAAAAGTATTGACATCGTCAATGTTATCCATTCTAACTTCAACTTGTACTTTCTCATTCTTGTGCCACTCCGGTATATTAGTATTACTTATCAGATGATTGTATTGGCCTCTAATACTATCAGTGTCTAGGATTGATGATTGATAGAGGGAATATGTTTTCCATAAGGGGTCTTTTGGGAACGCTTGTCTATGTTCTTCAATGAAGTATGGAAACAGTCCAATAGCATTATATCCTTCAGGAATAAGTTCTGGAGATCTAGTCAATGGCATTTCATTGCCTGTTATTGGGTTAATGAATCGTATCCTCTTTAAATCATCCTCATTCAGGTGTTGTAATATATTATCTCCAATTGCTACTCCTCTACAAAATTCAGAGAATTCGAATTTGGGCCACAATAGTTCGTCTATTTTGTGCGCATTGTCCTTTGAATGTGCTCTGATGGCCTGGTAATATCTAAAACCCAACTTAGTGCTGTATGTATCATTCAAGGCATGTATAGGATCATCATTATCATTGAAAAGATTACCATCCAACGGATGTAGCATTAAACTTGCAATTCGCTTCCAGTTATCACGTAGAGGAACCAACTTTCGCCTCAATATGGCTGAATCGCTAACTAATTGAAACTTTGTATTTTCATCAGCAACCAAATCAAAGAGCAAAAGCTTGCGCAAATCGGTAAGACTCGATCTCTGTAGATTGGGGTCCTTTATTCTAAACCACTCAGACTTCAGTTGGTTGCTTCGTACTCGATTCACTGACCGTTTCTCATCCAGTATTGCATTCTTCAAATAATGAATTGTAGGCTTATATTTGAACCGAACATTGCTGGGCCGCCTTCTAAATTCAACCCAATAAGCATCAAGCAATTTCTTTAAGTCTTTGCTAGCCATTTACCGTAGTCTCGTCTATGTGGGCACTAAGTATCACAGCATTTATCCAACTACAACCGGATATCTGCAACTCTCTTCTATGAATCACAGCATTTTTCACCGGGGAAGGCCATTGCCCAAGGACGAAGCATTTCCACCGACCAAAACATAAATTACACAGTAAATGACTTTAAGAAACACCAATACTATAAAAGTATATAAAAGAAGAGTATTGTCAAGGAGACGCCAATATTGAATGGACATAGTTCCGTCAATATATTGTCATTGTATTGTATCCAGTATCATACATTCTTGGATTGAGTCAGAGGCAATTTAGATACCCTGTTTTGCCAATGGCCTTCCAACAGCTTTCTATTTGCTAAAGACATTCAGGTATGTTATAATTCGATCTCGACTTAAGAGAGCAACTGCCCGCATGTGAACAATAAATAGACTATGATCGCCGTCAATCTAGCTAACATATCCACAGTTCTTGGCTTTCAAGGCATCGGCATCCTAAACTGTGTCTTCTTAAGTGATGCCTTGAGACAATTCCAGTTGATCACTGATCACTGATCACTGATCATTGATAAGCTATTGAACAGCCACACACAAACACCAAGCAGGAGAGAACTGGGAGGGATTTATTGCTGATCAACGAGCCTTGATCTCACAGTTTTTTTTATTGATAGGCCCCTTCTCTCGAGGATGACTAATGATTAGGATCAGATAATCGGAGTCGCTGTTAATAACATATATAAGAAGGGAGCTTTGAAACTGCTACTCTTGCACAATGATAGCAACACCGATGTAGAACCCAACAATTCAACTTGTTAGAACCAAAATAAATTAAAATGAGTAAGGATCACGAAGTGGTCCCTCTACTGTACGATAACGACCTTGAAGTCGGGTCATATGAATCACTGCCGAGAGAGGAGAAGTACCTTGATGAGCATGAAGTACCCCAAGGGAGACATTTAGGCATTTTCTCAACAACTGTGCTATTTATTTCCAGAATGGTTGGTTCTGGTATATTCTCCACGCCAAGCAACATATTTGTAAGCTGTGGCGGGAACTCATTCATATTTTTTACAGTATGGCTCCTGACTGCACTGTTTGCCTACGCTGGCTTGTACATATTTCTGGAGTTTGGTTATCATTTGCCTCGGTCTGGTGGTAGAAAAGTATTCCTGGAACACTCTTTTACACATCCAAAACTTTTGATGAGCGTTACTGTTGCGTGCTACTCTATATTCTCTGGAGTGGCGTTGTCTGGGTCTGTCGTATTTGGTAAGTACTTCCTAGCAGCTATCGGGTATGGCTCTGAGACTTACAACGCTGGTAACACTTCAAAATATATCAGTATCGGATTCGTAGTGCTGGCCACTGCAATTCATGGAATTTCAGTAAGAAGTGGAATATACATCCAAAATGCACTTGGCGTTGTTAAATTAATGCTTATACTAATGATGTGTCTTACTGGATTTTACGCTATAATGATATATGATGCTCCTACGGTAACGCAATGGGACAGCCCATTCTTCTCTTTCCAGGACAAGTCGGCATTCTCTTTAAATTCTCTGGCATCCGCCTTTATCAGCGCATTCTTCTGTTTTGCCGGATGGGATAGTGTTCACTCTGTGACTTCAGAGGTTAAAAACCCAGCTAGAACGCTTAAAATCTCTGGTTTATGCTCTCTAGCTATATGTGCTCTATGTTATACTTTAATGAACGTGGCATACACCAAGGTTCTATCTTATGAAGAAATTGCTAATGCTGGTCCATTAGTAGGGTCTGTTCTATTCAAAAAACTATTTGGTGCTCAAGTTGGTGGTGCCCTAATGACCGGTTCTGTGGCTGTATCTGCAGCATCTAATGTTATTGTTGTGATATATGGAATTTCAAGAGTTAACCAGGAAATATTCAGAGAGGGTTACTTACCCTTCAGCAAGGTACTTGCTAGAAATTGGCCTTGGGATGCCCCATTGTTTTCACTACTAACTTGTGCCTTACTGACTTGCACTTGGATAATTATCTTACCTAGCGAAGGGTCGTCGTTCAATTACTTGATTTCAGTAGAGGGTTATGGTAACCAAGTTTTCCTATTGTTGGTTGCTGTCGGTTTGCTGCTATTTAGAAGACAAAAGACATACCAAGAACACGATAACAGTATAAAGGCTTCTACTTTAGGTATCTACTCAATGATTTTATTATGCACCTACTTAGTTGTAGGACCATTCTTTGGCGATCAATCTGCCAACAAGATAGCTTTTCTTCCACCATATGAGGTTGCATCTGTTGCAATTTTGCTTTCTTGTGTTTTATTCTGGTTTGTCAAATTTATCATGCTACCTTTCTTGTTCAACTATCGACTTGTTTCAAAAACCACAACGCTCTCAGATGGGCTACGTATTACGGAATGGAAAGCTTATTATTAATTTCAGTATATATCTGATTTGTTTATATGAGAGTATCTACTATGTATGATCCAAAGTAAGTAGTAATTATAGATTTTTACATGTTTGTGCAATATATCTTATACAACATTTTCCTGTATTCTATTATCCTACTTTTTAGTACCTTCATAAGAGATCATATAAGAATATAAATATTAAGTAATATTGAGCCGCCTTGTTACCTACTCCGCATTCATTTTTTTAACAAAGGCCTTTTTAGCTAAATCTATCAAAGTCTCAAGCTCACCACTTTGCTCACACATCGAGTAAAAATGACTGTTTTTATCCAACAATAAAGTATATGGCTGATCATATTCAATGACTTCACCAGCATCCATTACTAGAATCTTATCGTAATCTATAACTGACCTCAATCTGTGAGCAATTGTCAATACAGTACTCTTATCAAATACATTTCTAATAGTTTGCTGGATTTTTGCATCAGAGGCATAATCAATTGAAGCCGTTGCTTCATCTAATAAAATTACCTTCGGATTTCTCAATAATGCTCTAGCTAAACACATTAACTGCTTTTGACCTTGAGATAAATTATTACCTCCCTCCGTTATTTCATTTTCCAAATTCAAAAACTTGTTTACGTTATCAGAAGATAAGGAATTATTATCACTACTTTGAGCAGTCATTTCATCGTCGTCTATTAAATTAACTCTATGCAAAACTCTGAAAATCTCCTCATCTGGATATTTACCAAATGGGTCTAGATTAGACCTAATAGTACCAGTAAACAAGGTTGGATCTTGAGGGATGATTGTTATCGATCTTCTTAGTGTTTGTAGATCGATTGAAGTGATGTCTATTCCGTCAATTTTAATTGATCCCGTTTCTGGTTCTAAAAATCTGAAAAGTGCAGTTATAATAGTGGATTTACCTGCACCTGTACGGCCAACAATGCCAACCATGTTATGAGGTTCAATGTCAAATGAAACTTCTTTGATAACTCTTGGAAGATTTTCTGCATATCTCAGAGACAAATCCTTAACTTCAATTTTTCCTTCTGTTGGCCAATTGGTCGAAGTAGTGATAGTACCTTCGTTATATGGTTCTTGTGGAACATCCATGTATTCCTTTAGTCTTTCCACTGAATTCATGTTCATTTCAACCGTTGAATAGAATCTCACCAACCAAAGAGCGCCTTCAGTAAATGAAATAGCATACGTGAGAGAAATACCAGCCATACCAGAATCAATTCTATTTAAGTTTAATAGAATAAATACACCGGATCCAAAAATAATTAGAGCACCAATCATATCAATTCTGAAAGCTAGCCACCTATTGGCAACCCACAGGTAAAAAAATGGTTTATTATTTTCATCGATCTTTTCTAGATTGTGCATTATGAATCTAATCTCATCGCCAAATGCTCTAATTGTAGCAACACCGGTTAGTGTTTCTGAAAAGTGTTGATAAATTGGTGATTTTGTTATCGATTCTATTCTCTTGAGTTCTCTTGAAGTATTAATATAGAAGTAACCCACCAAATAATACAAAACGCAGACAAGAACAGCCACAAATAAGAATTGTGGGGTAATGAATGTAATTAATATTATTGTCGAAATGCATTGGACCAAACAGAAAAAGGCAGCTTCTAAAAAGGGAGTCAACTCTTGATCTACGGCTTCAATATCTTTGGAAAAACGATTCATAATACGACCAATTGGTGTGGAGTCGATAAATCTCAAACGAGAATGGAGTACCTTGGAAAGTAGTTTCTTAAATATTCTGCGTGAAGCATTGATGCCTGCAACAAAGTTGATAACGGTTTTAGTACCAGCAAACAAGGCTTGTGTAATACCTATAGCAAAGTAAATCGAAAGGTAGTACAATGTTGTATGGGTAGCGTTTTTTCCCTTCAATGGAGAGACATTTGAATTTAGATATGTACCAGTTGATAACCAATGCTGTTTCAGTTCCAATAAGGGAACATTAGTGGTGAATAGTTTATTCGTAGACCAGAATTGTAAACCAACTTTTAACTTTCTTGAAACCCAAGCCCTAACCCACCAAGATTGACTAATTTGGACCATTTGTGTCGTAATAAAGATTAATAACAAGAAACACATAATTTTCCAGCCACCAAAAACGTTCAAATACCATAAATAGACATCTTTCCCAACTACACCCTCCGATTTCGTCTCTTCCATGATCAATTTACCCTTTTTCAAATCAGGGTTTTCTGATTCTTCAGGTTTACGGGCATTGCTCTCGTCTGCCATTTTTCTAAGATCAGCGGAACTGTTAGCAAAATTTGAAGTAGAGTTATTACGAGAAAGAATACTACTCTTGACGAGCTCATCCTCTCCTAAAATTCCATCCTTTAATAATGAGATAGGATCACCTCTATTCGTAATTCTACCATTTTCTAGCATTACTACTAGTTCTGCGTTTTTCAAGGTTAGGGCAATGTTATGAGAGACTAGAACACAAGTCCTTCCTTCCATTAGTGGACCGGTGATACAATTATCATATATCCAGGCTGCAGTATGAGAATCCACAGCACTCAAGCAATCATCGAGAAGTAAGTGTCGACAATTGCTATAAAGTGCTCTGGCCAAAGATATCCTTTGTTTTTGGCCTCCTGAAAGTGTTATACCTTTTTCACCAATTTCTGTCTGGTCGCCAGCATCAAACAACTCAAAATCACGTTTCAAACCACAAGCAATAATTACCTCCTTATATCTATCCTCATTATAAGGAGAATAGAATAAGATGTTGTTTCTTACAGTATCATTCAAAAGCCATGCACTTTGAGAGCAATATGCTATCGAATTTGTCATACCATCACTATCGATTAGCATTTCATGACGCGCATCTAGTGATGGAACAACAATACGTCCACTCAACAGTTGCATCTCACCTAATAAAGCCAAAAGTAAAGAAGTTTTACCAGAACCTGTGGGACCAATTACGACATTCAATTTTCCAATCTTGAAGTTAATGTCCAAATCTTTCAGCTTGAAATCTTGGTTATTGTTACTCCACGCTATAGTTGCATTCTCAAAAGCTAGTTTATTACCATCTGGTGCAACTTTCAATTGGTTGTACTTTTGAGTATCCTCCTCATCCAAAAAGTTTTGCACCCTATCTAAAGAAACTTTCGACTGAATAACATAACTTAGCATATTGGATAGTTGATCTAATGGTTGTTTTAATAGTTGGAACAAAGCAAGGGCTGTAAAGGCAACTGGCGCAGTTAATACTTGCTTTTGAACATATATATATACTGTGAAAGATGCACCAGTAACAATGGTAGGAGTTAAAAACCAAATGAAGGCAGAGAATGCCCATGCATATGCTTTATTAATATACATTTGAATCTCAGCTTCTCTAATTTCATCAATCTCACTAAAAAAGTTATCCTCCCATGAAAAAAACTTAATGATACGGATAGCTTGTAAAGCCTCGTTTAGTTTTTGAATACGTTTATCAGTGATGCCTAAAGCTTTTTTCTGATATTTTCCCATAAGACTTACTAGCTTGAAGTTTACAGGGATCATACCGATAACAATTAAGATACCAACAATTGCAGCGTACCCAAGTAATTTGTAAAGCAAAGAAAATGCCACAACACTCATAACCATGGCTTCAATAAATGTATGAAGGTATGCGCAAATTTCTGACACTTTAAATGCATCTACAGCCATCAAATTGATAATAGCCCCAATATTGGAAGTTTGATCCTTTTCTGAGCTTTCCTTGTCTCCATCATTAAGATTTGCAAGGGTGTCATTATCTTGATTGGCGTCTGCTTTGTTCGGTTCTTCATCACCAAATTTATTATTTGCGGCTACGCTTCTTCTCAGAGCTTTGGAATAGACTTCAGAGATGATAATGCTCTTAAGTCTTATACACACTCTTCTCCCAAAAAATAAAGCTTGAGCCTGGGTAATGGCAACAAATATCCTACAAGCTAGCATTCCAAAAACATAAAACCAAGCTAAGTTAGCAGATGCGGTGGTTGGATCATCAACGTACTCTAAAATTCTTTTTAGTAGAATTGTTGGGATAAAAGTTATAATACCATCAAGTGCAGCCCAAAACGCTTGTAGAAGTAAATATTTTGAGAAGAATATGAAAAGAAATGTTGAGAAATGCCTCTTAGTAGCAAATTTTTGTTTGAACCTATCGAATCTCTTTACCACAAACATCGAATAATCTTCCATGACTAGACCCCAAACGTCTCCTTTCTCTAAAGTTACTTGATGTGCTTTCCATACCATCTTATCTAACCAAGACCAACCTATGAATGTGGCGATGGAAGCGACAGGCTCTGGAGATGGATAGACACCTTCACCAGAATCATAAAGGATGGCGTGATGATTACCAATTCTGGCAGTGAACAGATTCAAGAACAATGCACCAGTAACAAAGGTTTGTGTGATATAATATCTTTGGAGAATTTTGTCGGTGATATTACCAATCAAGACAGAGCGGAAAGGTAGAATATAAGTGAAAAAAATAATCATATACGCAAAGAACGATACAGACCATAGGTTACCAGGGTAGAGATTGACCCATTTAACGTCATCATTAATATTTACTAATCTTGCTGCTACCACAAAGAGTAGGAAACACCATTCAATAAATAGAGCAGAACTTGACTGCTTCATGAACTCTTTTTTGGTACTACTTAAATGTAAAAATCGATACAACTGTAGCATCACTTCAAATCCCACCAGAAGAAATTCGATGATTACTCTGCTCTTTTCTAAAAAGTCCCTTTTGACAATAATTGGATTGCCATGGGGTCTACCATTAGTTTTTATTGGTTGAATTCTCTCTATGGAGAAATGCTTTTCCTTTAATGAATCATCACCACTGAAATATTTTTGTAGTGACTGATATTGTGACGTTTGTCTCTCTCTTGGTAGCAGAGGATCGACCTCTTCATGCTCACCTTGACGATTTAGTTCTTCCCCAAGTGCTTGCTCATCCAGTAGCAGCTCTTCTATCACAGAAGTCTTCTTCTGTTTGAGAATATCATATCGATAATAATGTCTAGCTATGTTTTGAACCACAAACATGGACAGCCCCAAGGTCAATACCACTGGTGCTACGAATTCAATATAATGAACTCTGCCATATTGAGTTATATCATCGAAATCCCAGAACTTCTGCAAACCTTTGTAGGTCCCGCGACTCATGTTTCCTGATATTCCCTCTTTGTTCAAACTAATGTTCAGCGCCAAGGAAGGTGGTTCAAAGCGGGGAATACTAGAAAACCAGACACTTACTCAAGATATATAATAGACCGGAACAATTGCACGGGTTAAATATGTGAGTTGTGTTATCGATTTGAGCAATTAGAGGTGTAATTTCAATCAGAAGGTCATCACCTGCACCGTGTTTTGACATCTAATGATTTTTTTTCCTTCAGTGACAGCTAGTGCCACCCATGCTGGAATTAGCAATCGGAGTATGTGATGAGCATCAAATATAAAGATGTTGGTTGAAAAATAAAGTAAAAAAAGTATAAATTAGTTTAATATATACACATCCAATTATTACATGTTAGCGTATTTGCATTCTTTTTCTTTTTTGGTATATTCCCTGCAGGGGTTGGTGAAACACTGCTCGTAATCCTATCAATTAATAAGAGCTCGAAGCAAGTCTTACACTTTGGAACAACAAAAAATATCTGTTCAGTTTGAGATGAAGGAAATGGTATTGAAGAGAATTCTTACTGTATCAAAAAACCAAATCACTTTCATATATGGATAAAAAAAAGGTTGCGGCAGATTTAAAGTAAAAAATCTTAGCAGTAGTAATAGTGGAGAAAATAAAAATGTAATAATAGTAGAGATAGGCAAAAATGTAAAAAAAAAAAACAATAACTCATTAGAATAGAAAGTGCAAAAAACAAAACCAACAGAAAATACTGGATCAGGAAGGGGGGACAGTTGATGCACTTGGATTTTTCTTCTTTTATTACACGTTATTCAAGTAAATGACTAACATTATTGACACAAAAAAAAAAAATATGCAAAAACAATTTTATAGTTTGTGATGTCGAATAACAATCACATCGTTTCATTATACTAGCTTTTTTTTTATAACAGGGAAAGATAAAACAAAAACGAAAAAAAAATAATTAAGGGAGTGAACTGGGATCAGTAATTAACCTATTCTTGAGCTGGCTCTTCCTTAGCTTCTTCTTTCTCTTGTTGTTGTTCTTCTTCTTGGGAGTTTTCCTTTTCTTCCTGTTCAGGTTCATCTTGCTTAACAACAGCGACGTCAACGATCAGAGCTCTGTCCTTCAAGGTCTTGCCATTGAATTCGGAGGCCTTAGCGCTGATGTCACCAGTGAATTCAGCGTAAGTGACGAAAGCCATACCTCTGTTCAAAGTTTCAGATGCAACAAGAGCACCGGTCTCGTGATCTCTGCTCTTTCTCATAGGCATGGACACATTTTCGGCAGTGGTGCCGAATAAGGAGGCCAATTCCTCCTTGGTGGCGTCATAGGGGACGTTGTTAATGTACAAAGTGTCGGTAGATCTCTCTAGCTCGCTCAATGGCACTCTGTTTTGATTTCTACCTCCACGGAAACCGCCACGGCCACCTCTGAAGCCGCCACGGCCGCCACGGAAACCACCACGGCCACCTCTGAAGCCGCCACGGCCGCCACGGAAACCACCGCGACCGCCACGGAAGCCACCACGTCTGAATCTGCTCATGTTACGTAGCTCCTCCTGGGTTCTAGCCTTCTTGATGTGAATCTCTCTTTCCTTGACAACGGTTCTGTTGTACTTCTCCTTCAAGGCAGTGTAGTCGATCTGCGATGGGAATTTCACCAAAGCGTGCTTGCTGGCTGGAGTGTGTTCTTTGTGTTCCTTTTGAGGGATGTCAACTTGCACATCACCGAATTCCTCCTTGAAGATGGCCTCTATGTCCTCGGGACTACACTCATGGGCAACGTTACCAATGAAAATAGTATCCTCTGGATCAATTTCAAACAACGAACTGTGGATAACTTCCTCGTGGTTCTCTACTGGGACTTCTTCAACTTGTTCGGCCATGATTTTTGTTATATTGATAGTAAAGTTTTCGATTTCTTTTTTCTTTTCTTCTAGTACGTTCTGCTTCTTGCGATACTAGTTTCAGTTTCTTCCCTAGTGTGCAATTCCAATTCCTCGTTACTCGTTTTACTACAGGGAAGGGGAAAAAATATTTGAGACAGAGAAAGGCAATCCTTTTTATACTCGAGAGAAAAGAAAATTCTGAAATTTTGAGATCTTGTCTCTGTTGTGAGAGTGTGTCTTGTACGTGTCTGTACGTGTCTTGTACGTGTCTGTCTAAGCAAAGAACGAAACTTGCAAGAGACAATCCCCCCCTTCCCTCGAAAATGGGCCAATTGGTCGTAGAACTGTTTTACCAGTTGTATCACAAAAATCAAGTGAAAGAGCCAGAGAGAGCCAGAGCCAGAGAGAGAGAGAGAGACAATTAGAATTCCAAAGAACAAATCGATGTTCTGTTGTACGGTGCTTTAGGCTTTTGGGGAGGCGAGGCGAGGCGAGGCGAGGCGAGGCGAGGCGAGGAAGATAAAAAAGGGCGTTTCTCTACTTTACAACGAAGAACGGTTTGTCATGGTCAATTGTCGTTTTATATGATATTGCTTCTCTGAAAATAATGCATTTGGGGAGGTATAGTTGAATACGAACGAATTTACTTATTTTCTACGAATGTTTACTCTTCTTTAACTTTCACTTGTGTGCTTCTACTACTCTGGGAGTGCGTTGTTTACCCGGACTAATATTCGTCCAAAAAAAATTTGAAAAAGTACGGTGCATATCACGTAATACGCATGTTTATCAGTTTCACGGTTTCTTGGTGACATTGCTTTTGTCTGGCAATGCTTCAAAGGGATATAAGGTTCTACGGGGCTACAAAGGCTGCGATTGCAAAAGTGGCGGAAAAACTACAAATTCCATGAGATCACCTCCTACAATCTACGATCGAAATTTACTTTGCGCTTTACTCTTTCTCTGAAGAGTAAACCACTGCAATATAACTCAAAGTTATATCTTTCTTGAATCGCAAAAAGATTATTACTATTATACAGTTGGCCTTTCATAAGTCATGAATATATATGCATGGGGCCTGTTGAAATTATGATCAATTCAACAGAGATTGAAAAAAAAATATCATATCGAAAAGATAATTAAAAAATTAGTTTTTTTGGTAAGGAAACTTAATTCCGTTTCTTTATTAGTTATCTCATCTTTGTTTTCTTACTTCTCCACAACTTTATATATTAATTTCAACACACAAAGAAAAAAATAACGATTCTAAAAGCAACGTCAACGCAATACCCAGAAGTTTCTCTTCAGGTATTACTCAGAAGCTGTCAACGAATCACGCAATTTTTTCAATCTCCTAAAATGATATCTTGAGTTAACAATTCACTTTAAGTTTTTCCGTTGTGCAACCATTTTTTTTCAGATGAAAAAATTCAGATTGCTTTAAAAAAAAAAGTTAGTAGAAAGGAAAGAGTCCACCAAATTTCAGTAGAGTCTCCTAGCAAAGAAAAGGTTTAAGTCTCCAAAACAAGTTAAGAATGTAAGAAAGTTTTAAGGTTTTAGAAAAAATGCAAAAGAATCATGCAGGTTTTTAAAATCCTTAGTTACCTTCAGCAGCCTTAGCTCTCTTGGCCAACTTAGCTTGAGCCTTGTTACCCATGATACCACCACCCCAGTGCTTCTTGACTTCATCGTACTTGTCAGCGAAGTTAGAGTTAATAGTGGTGATCAACTTGGACAAAGCAGCTTCGTCTTCAGCTCTGACTTCGGTCAAAGCGGCGACAGCGGAGGTCTTTTGGTTAACCAAAGTACCCAATCTAGCCTTACCCTTGACAATGGCGTATGGAATACCCATCTTCTTACACAAAGCTGGCAAGAAGATAACCAATTCAATTGGGTCAACATCGTTGGCAATCAAAACCAACTTAGCCTTCTTGTTTTCAATCAAGGAAACAACGTGGTTCAAACCGAACTTGACGTTGTATGGCTTTGGAGAAGCTTCTTGTCTGGTCTTACCTTCGGCAATGGCAGCAGCTTCCTTGACCAATCTTTCCTTCTTTTCAGAAGCAGTTTCTGGTCTGTACTTGTTGAAAAGCTTGAAAGTTTCAGCAGCAGTGTTTCTGTCCAAAGTGTATTGGAATTGAGCAATGGTTGGAGGAACCTTCAATCTGATGGACAAGATCTTCTTTTGTCTTTGCAATCTGACATATTCTGGCCACTTGACGTATCTAGACAAGTTTCTCTTTGGTTGGATGGATTGACCGATACCAAAGTTCTTTGGAGTAGAGTTGGTCAATGGGTTCTTAGCCTTGTTAGACTTAGCGTTCTTAGCAGCCAATGGAGCTGGAGCAACCTTCTTACCTGGAGCCATTTTTATGTCAGTCTTGTCTGTTTACGTGGTTTTCTATTAAATGACACTTAAAGAAAAAGTGTAAGATTGCTAAAAGTTAAATGTTAATATAATACAAGAACAGACTACATTTATATCTTTCTAGTATTTACCAAAGACGAATTGTAGTCTGGAAAATTTCACAAAATTTTTCAGAAATGCGATGACCTGTGATGCCTAACTACGAAACTTGGCTACACATTTCTTAATTAGGAAATCATATTTTGTGTGCATGGATATCGAACAAATATAAAATACTTGGGTGTGTGGGTGGTAAAAATCGGATCCAAAATCAATAGCAGTCACAAACTATTCATTTTATCAATAAATGTTAACCCCATGTAGTTTGCTACTATATGTCGCCCAAGGACACTCTTTTACCAGGAATCAATATTTAGGGAATAGATAGAGTTGGAGCAATAATATTAGTTTTTGTAATGTTATAGTGTTGGAATATATTCATTTTATACTTTGTATATATAGTATAAATCAGTTAGAACAGTATGGAATATTTAAGATAAAAGTATTGAATTGATGACACTGGTAATACTTTAATAACAATGAGTCTTTCGAATTATTATTTTTACATGTATTGTTTCATCCAAGACTCATTTTAAAGTTGTAGTAGTATCAACACTTTAGAATATAAAATTATAGTGGAAAAGTACTGATCATGCGATGGTTAGTCATAAATCGTCATTTTAGAATGATAAAATACAATAGGTTTCAAGCTTAACGTCTAAACCAAGAATCATGCTACTACAGGATGTTCACCTTCAACATCCTTTAGCCAGCCTTTGCTTCTCTTAACAGCAGCTTCCCATTGAATCCAGTGCTTGTGTCTGTCTTCATCAGTAGATTGGCTTCTGAAAATCTTCAAGTTTTGCTTAGTCTCCTTAGCTTGATATTCGGATTTAGTCATACCTTCATAGAAAATCCAGTTCTTAGCGTCTTGAAGATCTCTCCATAGGACACGGTCTTGTGGTCTTTCGTAGGCCATGTTAGCGGCAACTGCAGCACCTAAAGCAGTACACTCAGCAGTTGGAGATCTTCTAACTTTGACACATGGACCCAAGATGTCAGCTTGGATTTGCATGACTTCATCTGAACGGGACATACCACCATCAACAGCCAATGTAGATAGTAAAGACTTTTGATATGAACCCTCTTCGCTGATCTCAGTCTTAAAAGTACTATCCTTCTCGGCTTCACCCATGGCATCGTTACTCATAGCCAATAGAATGGCACGGGCTTGGAAACAAACAGCTTCAACAGCTGCTCTAGCAATGTGAGAAGCGGTTGTGTATTGAGACATACCCATGATGGTACCTCTAGCCTCTGGATCCCAGTATGGTGCGAATAGACCACTGAATGCTGGAACAAAAACAACACCACCAGAGTCTGGAACAGAATTGGCAATTGGTCCAACATCTTCAGCCTTTGGAATTAAACGCAAGTTGTCACGTAACCATTGCACAACGGCACCAGCGACAGCGACGGAACCTTCCAAGGCAAAGTGTGGGGCACCATACTCTGGGTTTTCCTTTTCTTCCAAGTATGGGAACCAGTAAGAGAAAGTTGTCAAAGCACCATGCTTAGAAATCAATTTCTTGCAGCCAGTGTTGTATAGTAAGAAACAACCCGTACCATAGGTACATTTGGCGGCACCAGGTTTAAAAGCCATCTGGCCTACCAATGAGGCACTTTGGTCACCTAGACAGCCTTGAATTGGTACTTGAAATTCACCTTCAGTGTATTTCAATAACAATTCCCAAATATGCCCTGGGACTTGAGACTTAAACAACTTTGGAATGCTCAAGTCACCGTAGTATTCAGCAGATGACACGATCTTTGGGAAGTTGATCTTATTTCTGTCAATACCCCAGAATTCAACTAATTCATCGTCATAATCTCTGGTATCCAAGTTCATGAAACCAGTTCTGCTTGCATTAGTTACATCAGAGACAAAAGCGTTGCTAGCGGTCAAATGGTAAATCAGCCAAGTATCAACAGTACCGAACATCAAGTCGCCAGCTTCATAAGCCTTCTTGACCTCTGGTTCGTTCTCCAAAAGCCATACAAGTTTTGAACAAGAGAAGTATGTAGAGAAAACAGACAAACCGGTCTTGTCCTTCATACGTAATCTCTTCTCCTTTTCAGTTTCTTTCTTCTTTCTCTTAACCAAGTCTAGAGTACGGGTGTCATTCCAGACAATACCGTAATCCACAATTGGCATACCGGTCTTCTTAGACCAAACAATAGTAGTTTCTCTCATATTAGCTACACCGACACAGTCGACTCTGTATAGCGGCAGGTTGTTTTGGGCACGGTCGTTGTTCAAGTTATCGAGCAGCTCGTAAGTAGTACCTAGACACTGAACAACGTTAACCAAGACATTCATTGGGTTACATTCGACCCAGCCTGGTTTAGGGAATTTCAAAGTTGGTCCTTCATTAGCACCGTGGAATTCTTCGATGGTCAAGTACTCGTTTTCCTTGATGGCAATACCTTCACTTGTGAACACTGGTTTGTCCTTTTCTGGGTTAGCCATCTTGGTTTGGTCCTTGATGGACTGTCTACGTGAACCATGTACAGCATATTTCTGAGTAGAGGCAGATGTAGAGTATTCGATTTGGTGCTTAGCGACTTCTTGACCCTGTTTGTTGAAGAAAATGACACGGGAAGATGTAGTACCCACGTCAATAGAAGCGATCAGAGGGATGTTACCGTCTTTATCCATCTGGATATTACCGTCGTTAACGGAAATCATTGTGTGTATTATTGTGTGTATTTTTTTTTTGTTAGTTGATGATTTATAATTCTTAAAAAACTAATAGTAATTTTCCTTTTTCAAAGGGAGGGGACCTTAAACTTAAATGTTAGAAAGGTAACATTCGAGGCCATTTATATATTATTTTTTTTTGTTGTTTTACAAAGATTGTTGTATTCCAAATAAGCATTGTTTTTGCACCATTCTATTTAGTTAGAGAGGCGTTGTTCTTGTGCACACGAGTGTAAGATACGTCAAAGGGCTCTAAAATGTTTTGAAAATGTCCTATGGGAAAGGATTATATAAACCCATTAAAAGAGCTCTTCGGGATTGATAGATGAGTTAGAGTTAAAAAAAGAGCCGTTGTAGCCTACTGTAAGACTGCACTAGATTATAGGTATTCTGTACCTAACTTTGGAGAGCCAACAGTATATAATACAAAAAATAAGTGCGGGGCAATTACAATGATATCTATGAGTTCTATGAGTGGCCGAATTCTCGCTAGTCTTTATTGTCTCATAAATGCCTAGAGTTGGAGGTTATAAAGCAAATCTTTTGTGTTAATAGACCCTTATTTTCTTCAGAGATACATTATCTGTTTGACACTTTATCCTTTATTGTGTGCACTTCTTAAGATTGATAAAAAAGGATTGGAAATTAAATGTGGGGGGGCAGTTGGAGACGGGTAGAGAACGTGTGCGTATACTTAGGATTAAGTAAAAGGGATATGCCAGATTGGTGGGGGTAGAGGGGAGTGAAGCGATAATACCCGAAATCTCCCTCCCCGCCAATTAACTATAATTATATGTACTGTACAGTTCTTTTTGGAGATTCCAGTGAAACAGCCGCGATATAGGTCGCTGAGCGGGATTAGATTGATCTGCGATGCTGCTGTGCCGATAAGATTCTGCCTCCCATCGGGATAAGAAGTGAGACGAATCAAGTGCGGCTGTTTCTCCTTTTTCCTACCACAGAGGACGATTAGGTCTGCGGTTGAGCTGTGCGAGTGTTTCAGAGTGGTTGTGACACATTCTATTCTTTCTCCCTCTACTGGAAGCACTTCCCAGCATGGGTTTTTGTTGGTCCCACAGTTCAGTTCGAACAACATTGTCCTGAACGTAATGTGCTCTCAATTCGCCAGCGTAACAGCTCTTCATGAATTAGATCTGTGGGATTTCTTGGAACTGCTACGTATGTTTCTCCCCCTTCCCCCCCCCCAATAATCCGTGGGGGAGGGGTAAGGGGCAGACCTCCAAATTTAGACTTAAGGCTTCTTCCCTATACTGGGATGGCACTGAATATAATGTACGGAAATGGAACAGTGAATTCGCGTTCGTTTGTTTTTTCACATCTTGCCATGATAGTTAGGTAAATGCCGAAATGGTGGGTTTCCCAAACTTGATCGGCACTAAACTTACTACACCCGTTTTGGTCTTTTGTTTTGGAACTTGGCACAATAAACAGAGCTGCTGCATTGCACAGTAAAAAATAGGAGGCAAGAATAATACGGCTGTAGTTCCATACCACTTGTATTCTATCTACTAGTGTCTTTTTCGTGAGTTTGGATGTCTCTAGTGGGTCATTTTCTTATTAACTGCTAAGGACTTCTCAAAGAAAGGGGAAGTCATTGTGCACGCAAAGTAAAAAATTGATGTACGTACAATGTGATTGTAACACAAGGAAAATGATAATAGGAGAGAGACAGTAATAAGATACGGTACCAAGTAACTTCTTTTTTCCTTTTATTTTTCCCAGGGCTTGCTTCTTCCTTTTATGATGATCAAAGTCTCGAACTGATCTTGTTTCTTTTCATGTACAACTGTTAGAAAGCTGCGGCTGTGTCTGAGCTGGTTTTCGTAAATAATAGAAAGATGGAATTTTCCGAAAATTTTAAGATTGGCTAATTGACGATGTAGAGAGTTTTTCCGATCTTAGGATTATACACTACTGCAAGGGCTTGTTAGTAAATCAGCTGGTTTTGTGATTAATTTCCTTTTTCTCTATTGAATGTCTGTGTATTCAGATCCCTTTGTTGTTTTCTTCTTCTAAATGATAAAGGCATAGAAAACTGTAAGTATTTGGTAATATTACCAAATCGAGGATTTTTACAGTTTCTCGATCTCAGAGCATTACGTAGTCTAAATTCTGCTTTGGAAAAGCTTGTTGGAGAAGTGGTGAAGATATTTGCTGGGCACAGACAACTGCTCGTACCAAGAAAGTTTTTCCGACCTTTCCTATCTCTTTTTTTTCAGTTTCCTTTACTGTAAATCATCTTATTTGAGTTTTCTTACATCATGAAAGCAATAATCTTTGAATTGTTCCGGCCTAAGATTAGAAGAGCCGCTCTTCCGGGTCCCTTCCTCTCACTAACCTATCGCAAGTTAGACTAGTTTCAAGAAGAAGAAAAATAAACATTTGTCCACGGACTTACCTATTCTGTAATTTAAGAAGAGTATTTTGTTATCCATGTGAACAACATTACTTGCACAAGAAAAACAATGGAGTTTTTCTACAAGATTTTAGGTCTCCCAACTCCTATTTTCGATTTTTTTTTTCTTTGCTTTAGTTACTCTTATGGACAACTTGTCTATTCCTTTTCATGTTAGGAGTATTTTTATTTCATCATTGATTTACTTCTCCACTTGCTCCCCCTGTCTTTTACTTCTCTTCCCCATCATATATGATTTGTGTTCTGATTAATCGTATTTATATCAGATGAGTTTCTCTCCGATTACCAAACTTCTTTTTACATCTTCTTTAATAAACTCTTAGACTGCGTTTTGAGATAATATTTATTAAGAGGACTATCTCAAAACAATACTAAAACAACTCGACAATCTACATTTTACTACTTTTCTTTGAAGAATAATATACTACACTTTGAGACTCCAGCTTGACAAAGATGGAATCTATTCATGATGCTATGAGTGACATCCTGGGAAAGGATCAACACAATGGGCGTCACGGTGATAACCACAGTCGTCGGCCAGGCAGACGTGGAAGCAACACAGGCTCTAACTATGACTTTGAAAGACAAAGCATGGAATATGAACCTTCAGTGATGCCTCACACTAACTATATCCCAGAATACAGACTAGGAAGAGATGACAACACTATATTCCCTATTCAAGAGGTGATACCGAACAGTCAGGATGCTATGGAAGAGCTGGCTGCTAGAAGCCGCAGACAAAGAGCAGCCACTGCTACCATAAATGCAAACAACAACGATTTCCAAAGAAATAACGACGGTCTTGGAGGCCACGGCGAGAATGGTGATGAAATTCATGGGGAGGAAGATTTGGACATTGACGATCCATTGAGAGATAACGTGCCAATGATGGTTAAGCCAAAGATTCTTCACCAGAATCCACAAACACCAACAGTCTTGCCTTCTACTTTCCACCCTATCTCCAAATGGTCTTCTGTCAAGCGTTACTACTTGAAAGAATTCTTGGCTGAATTTCTCGGTACCATGATGATGGTTTTCTTCGGTCAATGTATTGATATTCAAGTTAACGCAGGTGCACAAATCCAAAGAAATCAATATTTAGCATACGTCGAAAGACTAAACAGAACTAAGGCTGTCACAAATGATACTTTAGAAATCCTGAACGCTTTGCCATTGTTAGTTTCAACCACTACCTCCGGTACCGCAGATAATGTTCCAAAGAACTGGGCTGCTGCTGTGGTTATGGGTTATTTTGCTGCCGGTGGTTCTGCCATTTCTGGTGCCCATTTAAACCCTGCTGCAACCGTCACTACTTTCTTCTTTAGAGGTTTCCCAGCCAGGAAGATGCCTTTCTATTTTGCTGGTCAATTGTTAGGTGGTTTCATGGCTTGCTTGTTGTCATACATCTATTACAAGAGGGTTATCATGGAAGGTTACCCACATTGGTATGAAAGTGAAACCGTTGCAGGCTTCTTCGTTACATCACCAAAGCCATATTTATCAACAGAGAGACAGATTACATCTGAATTCATGTGTACAGCTGCAATGCAATTATGTGTGTTCGCTTTAACAGATCCATATACATCTTTGTCGGCTGATATCTTCCCATTGCTACTATTCTTAATGGCTTTGGTTGTTAACTCCTCTATGTCTTTCCAAACAGGTTCCGCTATGAACGCTGCTCGTGACTTGGGTCCACGTCTTGCTCTATGGGCCTTAGGTTTCGACAGAAAGAACTTGTGGATTCACCATCATCGTTATTTCTGGGTTCCTATGATTGTCCCATTCTGGGGTTCCATGACAGGTGCATTACTTTATGATTTCTGTATTTACCAAGGTCATGAATCTCCAGTGAATTGGCCATTGTCTCTATACAAAGAAAAGTTTATGAAGCTTTGGCACAGGCGCCCTGGCTGGAAGAACAGAACCAGAAAGAGAAGAACATCCGACTTGTCAGATTTTTCATATCAGAATGATGATGATGATAACTTGACCGACAACGACTTCAAAGACAAACCAAAGACTGCTAAGACTAATGTTAAACCCAACCAAGGAGGTAACCCAGCTGATGAAGCTGGAAAATTTGTTAGATTCCAATCTGTATCACAAAGGGGTGGTAGAAGTAGGCACAATAACTCAACCACTATCTTGGAAGAGGATTCAATTGAAACTGCTTCTTTAGGTCACTCCCAAAGTGATTCGGTTGATAACTCTGATAAGCACTCCATTCATAATGCTACTGATGAGAAGGTGTCATATTAGGGTCTCTTACTCATAAAGTAAATGTGAGTTTACATGAATTGTTACCACTCCACTCATAACGCCAGGTTATATTTATAACTTACGCAATATTTGATGATTCTATATTCATATGGTAATGCCAGAGATTTTCTCTTATTCACATAACCTTTCTTCTCTGGTGGCCTGCTATTTTTGTTGTATTTTTTTACTTTTCTATTTTTTGTGAGACTAATATCTTTTTAATTAAAATTATGCATTGATGACACTTAATATCTTTATAACTCGGATATTGCATCTTCTTAATCATTCTATCTATAAACTGATATAAAAAGAATAAAAATTTACTTGAAATCTACTTATTTTAGGAAGCTTATTATGTCCATCAAGGATACGCTCTTAATTTATATTTTGTTCAAAAATTTCCCCTTTAACATTTTTCCAAATGCGATTACTAAATAGTTGTTGGTTACAAATCATAGGTCAAAAATATTATCAGATATATAGAATTAATTAAAGATATTGGTGTTCTTTTCTCTTCTAGAGAAGGAGATTGTGTTTCCTCTGCCTGCTACATCTATCAAATGTATTTACATGGATTACGAGGTGGTCACCAAGTAAAGAATAAAAACAAAATACATATGGTAGTGACCGAAGCTAATATAATTGCATTTTTCCTTCTTCTTGTTCCAATCTTACCAATCAATAGATTCACACCTGGAATCCTCTGTAATGTTTGCAAAGCCTTATTGCCAGCACTATTTAGAGTTGAGCTCTGAGCATTGAAGTTCTCTCTTGTCTCCCATGCTTGAACTATTAGACGATCAAGGATATTATGTGACTGATCTATTCTTCTGGATTCATTCTGGTTGTATGCTTCTTCATCATTAAATAATTCATTATCAGTTGCCTGTTGTTGTTGTGCGATATCATTCTTAACACTAAACAATAAGTTCAAACGATTACGTTCTTGTTGAATAGAAGACCTTATTCCTCTAAAGTTCTTCCAGTGCTCTTGTAAAATCTCTCTGTGACGTTGCAATTGGGACTGCTTTGACGCAGATATATTTGGAGTGTCTTCCGCTATCTTTGTCAAATTGTCTATAATGTCTTGTCTTTCACCCAGCAGTTTTTCAATTTGCTCATCTAAATGCTTCTCCTGCGAGGTAGCATCAGAACTTGCAGCTTGCGCATATGTTGAATATTTACCAAGCAATGATTCAGTTTTGGATTCACGCGAAATGGCTTCGCTGCGCACAGTAACAAACGATGGTCCTTTGCTCATTTTATATGGAAGTTAGCAACCACCTAATGTTATAGCTTATTGTTACAGCTGAATATATTATAAATTGATACTGATATTTTTATGCTACAATTGAGCAAGCCCTAAATACATTAAAGAACAGGCGAAATTGTATCAGGGCTAGTTGAGTTCGGGCCTGCCAAAATACTTGTAATATTTATGCCTTTCTGTACGAAACTATCGATCTGCTAAATGCAATGGTCAATAGTAGTCATATTGCTCTGAATATAATCTGATGTGCCTTGAGATATAAAAACAATGATATTAAGTATAATACTTTGAATTAGCATATATACAGTAGTAACATTCTTTAAATAAAGAAAGTGATAAATAAGGGTAAAAATTAAATAAATATAAGGCTAATAAATAAGGCTAATAAATAAGGATAATAAATAATCAATAGGAAACTTCAACTAGAGCAATGTATATAATGTGGTTTGCACGTATAAATAATTTGAAGCTTTTGGTTAGTACTGTATACATTGGGATTGACTATATCATACCAGTCATCTCATGGCGCAGTACTCGTCAAACTAACATAAACGTTAGGAAGATGGGAATGTAGTCACAATTTAGAAGGCTAATTGTTGTTTAATCTTAGCAATTGACTCACCTGGATTTAGACCCTTTGGGCACGTCTTTGTACAGTTCATGATAGTGTGACATCTGTACAAAGACATTGAGTTATTTAGCATATCTTTTCTTTCTTGGGTAGCTTGGTCTCTAGAGTCTACCAACCATCTGTAAGCTTGCATTAACACAGCAGGACCCAAATATTCCTCTTGGTTCCACCAATAAGATGGACAGGAAGTTGAACAACAGGCACACAATATACATTCATACAAACCATCCAATTTCTTACGATCTTCAATAGATTGCAAGACTTCCTTCCCATCAGCAGGGTAGTCCTTTCTTTGCAAATATGGTTTGATTGATTTATATTGTTGGTAGAAGTTTGTTAAGTCTGGAACCAAATCCTTGACGATGAACATGTGAGGCAATGGATAGATCTTGGCTTGCTTGGAAGTATCTTGATCAATCTTACATAGACAGGCCAATGTGTTTCTACCACCAATATTCATGGCACATGAACCACAAATACCTTCTCTACATGATCTTCTGAAGGTCAAAGAAGCATCTTGCTCATCTTTGATTTTCAACAAAGCATCCAAAACCATAGGTCCACATTCATTTAAGTCAACTTTGAATTCTTGCAACTTAGGCTTGACCTCCGGTTGGTCTGGGTTCCATCTGTAAATCTTGAAAGTCTTTAGCCTTGGAGCCTCAGTGGACATCAATCTCCTGCCACTGATACCCAAACTCAAAACTCCTCTTCTAATCATTGTTATTGTGCCTGTTATACAATTGTGTCTTCTATGGTTATGCGACCTAAAACCAAATAAAAAGTGAAAGAACACACAAATATGATTAATGCCATGTTTAATAATACTCACATCTTATTTTCAACATCCATAAATAATTTGGAGTATATATATTTAGGACCCTCCCGGAAAACAATCATGTAGGCGAGCCCCCTCCAAACTATTCTCCTCCTCCATTGTTCTCTCAATGGCCCACTACTGTATTCTTAAAAGCTCATTTCTTGTTCTGTCTGCTTATTCGGTGATGACCGAGTCGAACAACGTAATCACGCAGCATCATGTTAGTAAGACCAAAAAATGCCCACTCTCTAATTGTTGTCCACTACTTAACTTTCTCAACGATTTCAACTAAAACACTGAAACGTCCTGCAGGGAACCAGGTAAATTTCTAAGACCTTGTAAAGTTACGAATCAAATACAAATGCACACTCACTACAAGGATGGCGTTTCTGCCCAACCCATCCACAGATAGGACCCTTTGACATGAGTACCACCTACGTACCCTGAAGAAAGACGTGGACTAGCCTCGTCTTTCATTGTAGACCTCAGACGTTCACTTCAAGTCTTTCCTTCTTAACCCTCAAACTACAAACTAGAATACTAAATAGCAAGTTTCTATATGTGTCACGTGATTTATATATTTTCGTTTTTTTCCAGACTTCCTCAGTATCCTGCTAGAACCCTTTAAATCGAGCTGGAGCATAGCGGTAAAGTGGCGATATTTCAGTAAAGTCTTAGATCTTATTCATGTTAGCTTAGAACAGAATTCACAGTATAGGTTTTGGATAGAAACACAGGCAGAGATAAATGGAGAAAGAGAAGGACTTGGTAGAGAAGGTTGACCTTCGGTTTGCGCTTGCAGATACTGCCGAAAAGTTTCAAGCTGTACTGGATACGTTTTTAGCGCCATTGCTTTTGAAACTGGCGTCTCCACATGAACCTGTACGTCAACAAGTGTTTGAGAGCATCAAGAATATTTTGCAGAGATTGGGTTCTCTACCTACTGTTAGGATTCCAGTATTACGTCTGGTAGAACAAGCGAAGAAGGCAGATGGTCACAATAACGTTGCATTGTACTCATTGCTCTTTGCATCTAAAGGTGTGGACAGGCTCAATGATTCTCAAGAGATCCAAGCGATGATACCGACTGTCATGGGTGGAATATCACAGCTACCAGAGATGTGTGCTGCGAGAATGTTTAACCTGCTTTGCAGATTACTACTGCTGTGGAAACCGCCAATGGTATCTTCTCTAGAAGAAGACCAAGTATCAAAATTGCTTGCTCTCGAGGATCCAAGGGATTTAGAATTTTTAATGTTGAAATTTACCAAATTCTTTATGATGGTGCCAAATAGTAATACTAACAGTGGCATCATCCCCAGAGGATACTCATCCCCAGGGTTGTCCGCTGCGGAGATCGAATTTTTTACATATAAAGCTGGTGTTGCCTTTAACAAAGACCAACTATTGAGATACAAGACTGCTATTTTCCATTTTGTCACTAGGGGACTAATTGTGTTTTCAATGGAAGAGCAACTAAGAGATCCCGAGAACGACCCCACCAATGATGATCTCAAAGCAGTGTCATTAGTGACTTTCTTATGCGTAGTATCTACAGATAACTCTGACCTCGGAGAACTAGCAATAACCAGATTGAAAAGAGTACATATTCCATACGAGAACGAGAGTTTTGTCAATTTTATGCTCTCCTTATTTACAGGCGATAAAAGTAATGGCATACCTCCTACTAGCTCTAATATCCAGGAAACTATTTTTTCTATCTTGAATAGAAGTATCTATGCGACCACAAGTCCTGAAAATGTCAAACTAATCTGTGCCATTTCATTAAATTCAACTAACCACAAACTGGCTTCTCTTTGTCTTTCCTTCATCAGGCATGTAGCCAAGAACAATTATGATAGCTTAACATTAATATCTAGTGCCAGCTCGGAATCTGATCATTATGGAATCAACTTACCATCTATGATCAGAAATAACATTCAAACGAACGGTTGGCCAAGGTTACAACTTGGACAGGGTCAACAATTTAACTTGTCTATTAAGCAAAGAGAACTTCAATACGAGACCCTAGGTGACTTATTAAAGAACGATTTTGACCTTATCAAGGATATATCATATATTGAGTTCTTGTTCACGTCACTTAAGAATGATATTCCTCAGTGTACAGCTAGTATCCAACATGCATTGAACTCAGTATTGCACCACTTGCCCCAACTTCATTCAGATAACAAGAAAAAGCTAAAGAAGCTACTACACTCGATATTAGCTGATGACTATTATAAAATCGAACTCAAAGAAAATGGAAAACTTGGTACTGTAGAAGGTAAGGAAAGAGAGGATGCATTAATGTCAGCCAGATACATGGCAATAAAATTTACTAACTCAGCATTCTCTTTTGATGACGAAGAAGCACGTATGCTCAACATATTTGGTACATCTACTGAAAACAGATTAGACATCACTGAGGAAGCTAAAAAGGGGCTGCATCCTTATTGGTTCAGAATTAATTATTTCAAATCTTTTAAAACAAGTGCTAATTCTGTTGTGGAAAGTCTCGATCAACAATTAGGTAGCCAAATAACAAAAACAAAACTACCTACCCTTAAAACGATGTCATCATTGCTTCTTGAGGAAGTGCATTTACTGAAAGAAGACAGAAATTCCCAACGAGTTATAGATAAATGCCTTAACAATGCTGTCAGTTTTCTCAGAAATTGTTTAGTAGAAGAAGCGATTCAAGGTAAGAATACGATAATTGTCCAAGACCAAGATTGGTTAGTTCGGATTGAGGAAGCAATAGTGTCTGATAGCAATGTAATGCAGCTTGTATCAGAATATATTAGTGGCATTCATGAAAAATACTTTGTTGACTTATTAAGGTTATTATTAGATGAATTTACTGAGAGAGATCACTCCGGAACACAAGTATCAATCGCAGCAGCCAAAAACCACATATATCAAGACTTTCTATTACTACTACTAAAAGCATGCCATTCAAATGTATTAAAGTATATCTATGATAAAGTTGATAATTTATCATACTTGGCAATCAATATCACAACTTACCCTAATACAGAAGTAATCACTTCGTCGAGAGCTTTGGGAATAATTGGTTCATCATCTGAAGAAGTCTCTAATTTGCTAATAGAAAAATTTAAATTGTCGAATGACCTCACTACTTCTAAACTATCTCATGAACATTTAAAAAGTATACTACCAAATATACTTATTTTGTCACATTTATTACCGAGGTTAAGTATGCGAGGCTATAAAGATGCGAACATGACAGCCCAGTTACATGCCACTCTTGACATGCTAGAAAATTTCTTTTCTGAATCTATCACATTTGAAAGAAAATTAGTATTATCCGCCACTGCTGAAATATTGAAATATGGCTTTTTATGTATTTTAGATGCAAGTGACACTCAATCCAAAATCAAGAAACTACTATCTGTATTGGGAAAGAAATACTTAAATGATGAGGATTGCACAAGAGTACTATCTTATTTATCGTTGTACACATCCACTGTTCCTGAAATGGAGAACATTGCTGATTTATTATGGAAAACCACAAACTCAAAAGAGATCGATTATCTGTTCAGCGTGGGGGAATGTATATCGATTATTGCCGGAGGTTGGCACTCTAAAATTTTATTGGATGATTTAGATATTTATGATCCTAAATTGGTAACTCAATTAAAACAGGACTTTAACGATAGATATGCTGAGGAAGTTCTAAGAAAAGTAATGACTCTTTGCACCAGTCCCAATCCTACCCTGAAGAAGGCAGGAACCATGTGGTTGCTATCATTGGTACAGTTTACTAGCAGCTCTCCAGTAATAATTGAAAAATGTGCCGAAATCCATAGGTGCTTTGTGTCAGTTCTTATTCATAAAGATGAAATCGTGCAGGAGTCTGCAGCGCGTGGTCTTGCTCTGGTGTATGAATTAGGTTCTACTGACGTTAAGGAAGATATGATTAAAGGTCTTTTCAAATCATTTACCTCTAATGTTGATGGACTTAAAATATCTTCAGGTTCCATATCAGAGTCCACTGAACTCTTTGACAAAGATACACTAAAAACCACGGATGGTTCTATCAGCACATATAAGGACATTTTAAGCTTGGCCTCTGAAGTCGGAGATCCATCGATTGTTTATCAATTTATGTCTCTAGCAAAAAATTCAATGTTATGGTCTTCAAGAAAAGGTATTGCTTTTAGTCTGGGTTCCATTATGTCCAAAGCATCCCTTGAAAAATATTTAATACAAAACAAGGACTTAGCGAACAAATTAATCCCAAAACTATACAGGTACAAATTCGACCCTTACACTGTAGTTGCTCAATCTATGAACGATATTTGGAACACACTAATTGTCGATTCAAAATCTACTATTGACCAATATTTTGACTCAATTCTTTTAGAACTTTTGGAAGGTATGGGTAACAAAGAATGGCGTGTACGTGAAGCTAGCACTACAGCATTGATGGATTTTGTGAGATCTCAACCAGAGGAGAAATTTTCGGGCAAAATATTAGACATCTGGACAATGGCTTTTCGATCTATGGATGATATAAAAGAAAGTGTGAGAGAGGCAGGTACAAGATTCACCACTGTACTTTCCAAAATGTTGGTGAGATCAATAGACACTAGTAACAATGTTAGTCCGGAGCATTCAGAAGAGATTCTATCAAATATTTTACCATTTTTAATGGGAACCAAAGGTATCAATAGTGATGCCGAAGATGTAAAAAATTTCTCATTGAAATTGTTATTAGATCTTGTTAAAAACTCTCCTAAACCATTATCCAAGTTTGCCCCAGAAATTATATACCAATTCATTACCCTGTTTTCTTCATTAGAACCCCAAGTTGTTAATTACCTGTCTCTAAATGCCAAGAACTACAATATAGATATGAAAGAGATAGATAATCAAAGGAAAAATGGGATAGCAGTTTCACCATTATTTGAAGCTCTAACAAAACTAATTGGAACAACAAATGAAAATCAAGTCAGCGAGGTTGTCGACGCTGTTATCCGCGGCATAAAAAAGTCCATTGGTCTGCCATCAAAAGTTGCGGCAGCTCAAGTCGTCATTTTAATTGTCAAACACTATTCCTTAGCCATCAAACAATATTCTGGGAAACTATTAAAACGTTGTGTAGATATGTTTGAAGATAAGAATGAGGCTGTTTCAATTGCCTATGCCCAATCATTTGGCTACATATATAAAGTAATATCAGCAGAAAAATCATTGAAATATGCAAAGCAACTAAAGGTACTATTCTTTTCAAACTCTATTGATCATATCAAGATTGTTGTTGCAGCTGCAATATCATCTCTATTTAGGAATGCACCCAGTGAATTTGCAGAATTGGCAAGAGTTCTTACACCAGTCATACTACTTGGGAAAAATGACATTGACCAGGCTACTGCCAATGTATTCAGCGATCTTTGGACTGACACAGCATCCTCTGGTGCAGGTACTACAAAATTGTATCTGGATGAAATCATTGATACAATTAGAGACAATATTCAGTCAAATGACTTTAGCACCAGAAGATCTTGCGCCAAGACAATAGCAGGCATCTCGTTAAGCATCGATGAAAACACCCCTAGAAAAACATTATCAAAGATTTTTGACGTCACTATACAAGCCCTTTCTGGTAGGTCTTGGGATGGTAAGGAGGATATTGTTAGTGCTTTAGTTTCAATTTCTGAAAAATGCACCACCTATCTCAATGGAAATAAGGAATTAGCAACAAAGATTGAGACAACATTATGCACTGAAATATCACGGAATAATATCAAATATGTAAGAAGTATATCGAAGGATTATCTGCGCTTTGTGAGAATTGTCCCTTCTGATAAGCTTTACTGTTCCTTCAATAAAGAGTTATTAACAAAATTGTTTGCAGAAAATGATGAAAATGCAGCTACAGAAATCAAAACTAATCCAGAAGTTCAACTGCAGTCGAATAAGCGAATGAAAACGAGTATCACTCAACACTTATCTAAAGATAATATCCAGGCTGTTGATTTTATGATCCAGATTTTACATGAAATGGCAAAGGATTGTATTCCCTATATGGAGAATAAGTATCCCTTGGAGTTCTTAAACATGATTTTGGAATATGCACAGCATCTAACTCTTTCCCATACAATGAGTAAAACATGGAGAGTCAGGGAATCTGTTTGTCTAATCATTACTGAATTATGCAAAAATTTCCCTCTAACGACCATCAATCAGGAGATTGAAGACAAGTTTGAAAGTATTTGGAGTTCCATATTTAATGAAAACAAAACTCATGAAACTACAGAAAACGTAAAGATAGAAACAATTCGTTTAGGTGGAGAGATGATTAAAAAGTTTTCGAAGTTATCAGATCAGATTCAAAGAGATCTTTCAATTTTTACAGAAGAGGAACTGTCTACCGCAAGGCTTGCCGTTGAGTTAAAAAACGTTGGCATATAAACATTTTGGTATTAACGATAACTAACACAATTACCAATGGACAAGATTATTTTGATGTTTTAGTTCTATGTTTATAGACAATGCCCAAAATAGAGACTACTTTGTATAATAAGAATAAATATATTTAGCATTCAATGAATCTTTATTTAGGCTTTTAGGAAGCAAATATAACATATCACCTAAATGGGTTTGATGCAAGGAACTTTGAGTTACCAGCCGGCATATTTTCTTTATCAGGCAAGAGACTATTCTGGTCCTCTTCTTCCAGGGATTCAAGTAGAGGATGTGTGTTGGCGTGACCGGCTCTTCTGCCTCTATTTTTTAAGTTTGACTCAATAATACTATCTAGAGGATTACCCTGGTCCATACTATCCATATATTGAATATCCTGGTTTTCATCCAAGAATTTGTCTGATTTGGGTCTGCTAAGTTGAAATTGTCGATCATATGGTTTGATGTGACTATTGTCTGTCGATTTCCTACCCGGTGAGGAAATACTTGATCTGAATTGTATAACATCCCTTCGCCTCTTTTCCAAGAGCTCTTCATCTTCCAATAATGTGATTATATCGTTACATAAAAAACGAATTTGATTTACCATCGGCTCATCGCTACTAGATTGCGCTTCAAAAGAAGATAAGTACTCAATCACATATTTGCTGCTTTTCAACCAGGCAATAAAATCGTTAGAGCCATTGTTGAGTAGATAAGATACGAGCGTGAGTGTCTTAAGTACATGTAAACATGTTCTGTGACTATTTCGTTTATTTACTCCCGATAACCGTTTTCGTATCACTTGTATGACATCCTTTAGTGTTTTCTTGCTATATGTCAAAACTGAGATTTCATTCATCAAGGTCCCTGTTGCACCTGCTAATTCATTATCATCTGTTGCTTGACGGACCTTCAATTCTGTAGGTGAGAGCAAGAACCCCTTGAATGTATGCATAAGCGACATCCTGGTTTTTCAACTACACCAATACAGTTTCTCACTAGAACCAAATTCGATCCTACTAAATATCAATCCACAAATTAAGGTTACAAGTTACCCCTGAACCATTCATTAACAACAACCCTTATGAAGAAGAGACTATCAAATAACTTGTCTGTTTTTCTATTCCTCGTCCCTTCTAAAAAATCCTCTCACTTGCAGATTCTAAGCCTACTTACTTAGCTAATATGAACAAACAGATTGTGAGAAAAAACGTAAATTTACAGCTTTAGCCTCACTAGTAATAGCATAGAATATCAATAGTCAAATACTTCATTAAATGATTCGTTGTAGTTGGATGATTACAGTTGACAACGACTCTTTGTCAATTTCTCCGATGGCTCGAAATTTTTTTCAATCTCAATATTCATCTCATTAGTGAGTCGTTGCTTGCGATTACACGAATTAACGAAGATGGGGTAAGCACTTGCAGTCAATTGTAGTTGACGTTGTAGATAATCGCAACCAGCTGATATTTTGCTCTGTAAATAGCTTATAATAGCTTGTAAAATTGTTGTTACGGTTCATTATTTAGGTTCTCTTCTAGCTCTCGCCACAGCCATTTACGCCAGATATCACCCGCCATTTTCATTAGGTCGTTAAATGAATGGGAGGACTTGCCATCGCTGCCCACCTCTATTAGCATGTGATTATTGGAGGATGAGCTGGGTCTCTTTGATGCTTCATCATGTAGGACCACGTTATCCAGTGTAGATCCCGTGTCAAATAGCTTCTTGAATGCGGTGTCGTCAGCTTTTGAAAGCATGGGAACATTGTTTAAAAATTCGGCTATCTCTGTCTCTTCAAACTCAAGCAATTTAAATTCATTGAATTGTAATATAGCCACGTAGATGAATATAAGCTGAGTATGCGGGCTTATTATTGAAAATGGAATACTGTTCATGTAACATTCCTGGTCGGTATCGTTAGAGTCACTAGCTCGCTCTTCATACTTATTCCTTCTTAATAGTTCTTTAATAATCGTAACGTCATGGGTGTAAGGTGGTGTTCCTAAGGGTATGGAGTCCAAATCCGGAAACCAAAAAGTATCATTTTTTTCATATTTATTCCAAAATTTAGAATGGCATATGCTTGGTGATTTATGGTATAAGTGCGCAAAGCTTTTTGTGTTGTAATTAAGATAGAAATTGATGGTTACGTGGTCTGGCTTTGGTCTCCATCCGAGGAATAAGTCCCATATCCTGCCTCTATCCTGTCTTTGTAACGACCTTGCCCCGGCACATTTGAACCACCAATACAGCCAGCTTGTTCTAGAAGAGTTCGGTTGAAGGTTGACTTCCTCTATAAGCGGCTGGTACAGTTCAGGTAGGATAGTGGAGAAGACTTTAAAAAAAATCTGAGTTCTGAATGAGAGATCACCTCCAGAAATCACTGGGAAATAGTTGGAAATGTGTGTAGAGTCCTGTGGGAAGTCGCGTTTGATCTTGTTTTGCTCCAAAGCAGTGTCGGGAGAGTGTATTAGGACGAGCAATAACCTTTCGTAAAGCTGGTCAAATGTGAATAACCTCTCTGAAGGTAATTTATTCTTGAGGTAGTCAGGCAGTGGATACTCCTGGAACAGCTGTGATATGGAGGTGGAGTTGTTGTTACCACTAGAAGTATGTGCATGTCTCCTCCCGTTCAGCACTAGAAAACACTCGTCATTAAGGTCAAACTTGGCCGGAAGAAGAGCCGGGAACCACTCTGCTAAGCCCAGTGCTAGCCATGCTAGTCCAATCTCATACTTGAAGATCCGGGACCACTTGCTCAAGAACCTCAGGATGGCGTTCTTCAAGGAGTCGATGATCTCGCACTCGTCAGAGACAGTAGGGGAAGATGGCTCTGCTGTTGATGAGGATGAGCTCGAGACAGCCTGAGAGGACGAGGTCGCCCTTGAGTGGAAATACTTCCTCAGGTCCTTGAGTATGATCTTTTCCAGATGCACCATGTCTTCGTTTACCACATCGTCCGAGGTCGAAGAGTTCGTCGAGGTCTTGGATATCTCATACCCGTTTGCTGAGCCATTAGCGGCGCCATTGGCGACGTAGCCCGATGAGTTGACATCCTGTGCGGCATCGGCATTGGTCAAGTGGTAACTGCTGGTGAGCGGGTCCCACACCACAGTGTTGGACATAATGTTGGGGGATATACACATTGGGTGGTACTTCAGTAGTATAGGCCACACCACGAACCGCAGTTGCGGAGGAATACCCAATGTGCGCGCGACATAAGCCAGCGAATCGTGGTCATTCCTGCGGACCAGCTCGATGACCTCCTGCACCAGCTCGCGGTCTCGGCACTGCTGTTTGATATGCTTCAAGGACTTGGACATTGCTGTACTCTCTTGCTATTGAGATACAAATGTATATGGTGGTAATAGAACCACTTTCTATAGCCTACAGTCCAGTCTATGTGATTACTGAGAGCACAGAGAATGATCATTTGATCATTTGGTCATTTGCGATATTGACTTCACTTTGCTCACAAGATGCCTCTGTACGGCTCCCACCAAAACCTGCTAAACAAGCTGGATCCACGGTGCACAGATACACAGATACACAGCTAAATCACTGATAAATCACAGATAGACCCAAGTTCTCATCTCATCATTTCATCATACACGCTGAGACACCGGCGCACAGAGACACCGGCGCACCGAGACACCGGCGCACCGAGACACCGGCGCACTGAGGCACTGACGCAAGACCAGAGCTGGGGCAGGGAGTTGGGGTGACAAAAGAAATAAAAAGTTATGATCACGTGAAAATATTCGTATACATGTCTCCACTAGATCACATGATCAAATACGCAATTACATGATCAACATGTGATTTACGATATATTCATACGAAAACGTAGATCTTTTCTTTTTTTAAACTTTTTTTCTTTCTTTTTTTCTGTGGATTTGGTCCATTTTGGGTTCATTTTATTAATGTCTTGTGCGGATTGTTCTCTGAATTCCATTTTTTTGTAATTTTTGTAATTTTTGTAATTTTTGTAATTTTTCTATTTTTAATTAAAAGTAATTATTTCCTTTTGAGCTCTTTCTGCGGCAAATCTCTCTCTTCTCTGGGGTTTCTCTGGGGTTTCTCAGTCGGCTGTTTTGTCGTGGCTTGAGAAAACTAATTAGAATTAGCAGTAGCGAAAGGGAAAGCACACTACTTGTAATAGGCTTCAGTTGTGTTCTAATATTACCATTACAAATGAATTAATGTAGAGAGCAGTGTAATCAATGTAGCGAGCAATGAATCTCATATCAAAAGCAATAAATCCTCTCATGTCGGATATATGTATAGTATCGCAAATTATTATAATGTCACGATTAAATCAGCTTGCCACAAGGGTCTTATCAAGTCTAGAACTTCAGGGACCAATCCTTACGATTCTTACCACAAAATGTAATTAGAATTCAGGAAAATCCTTTGTGTTCGCATTGGCTGAAGGATTTGCGTGTGTCCTTGTTGTCCTCCCCCCACCACTCCCCCCACACTTGAGACAATATTACAATTAAATGACAAATACATCCCATCCCATGCAGTAATGTAAAGGTAAGTATGTTATGTATGGCATATTCTATGCACCGGAAAAACTACAAATAAGAAGAAAAGATCGTGAGAAAAAGAAATACCTTGTAAGTCATACATGGATAGTTAAAACACCTCTCCCTCTTATATCCGGTCAGTCATATATAAATACTAATAAAAAAACAAAAAAAAAATTCAAACATTTGGGAATTTCGTATTCTTCCAGAGACAAGTAATACCTCTTTGAACACTGCGATGCACACTATGTTAAAGAATGGACAGCAAACACCTGTATTGCTGGGTTCTAAAATCGAACCCAGGGATAGCACAAGCATAAAAAGTTTAGTCAACGAACCAAACACTCCCACCGATATGTACCACCCAAAGATTAAAACAGAGTATGATATGACTATCAAGAAAGAGTCTCCCACTTCAACCGAGCCACTCAAGGAAACAACAAAGGACACTTCAAAGGACACTCCAAAGGAAACACTCATTTGTAAATGGTCTCATTGCTACCGGGAGTTCCAGCAGGCAGAACTGTTGTACCACCACTTATGCCAAGAACACGTTGGAAGAAAGTCCCAAAAGAACTTGCAACTGAAATGCCAGTGGGACAATTGTACTTCAAAGACTGAGAAAAGAGACCACATGACATCTCATCTTCGGGTCCATGTGCCTCTGAAGCCATTCGCTTGCTCGACTTGCAGTAAACGCTTTAAAAGACCCCAGGACTTGAAGAAGCATTTAAAGATACACCTGAGTGACCTAGGAATAGATGCACCAAAAAAGAAAAGAGGTCCTAAAGTCGGTTCGAAGCGGGTCAATAGCAAATCTTTCCACAAAGTATCCTATGACCAAGTTCCTGCAATTGGCAGCGCTTCACAACCAAGGTTTAACCACTACGCACCTATGCAAGCGAGCCAACCTGTATCTTACGAGCACTGGGTCCAGATGGAAATGCCACATTACACACCCGTTTACAGCCCCGCATTGGCTGAGCGAGTACAGGCTATTTCTGCACCAACACTCTACGTACAAGGGTTCGAGAATCGAGAACCAGTCGTCGCCGCAACACAGTTTTTCACTCGATTATCCACAAATATGGCATACCAAGTGCCAAATATTCAAAATCAGCATCTTTATGTGCCAAACTATGTAGGTAGACCAGATAATCTGTATCTGCACAGCACAGCACATTCATCTGACAATTCCGTAAAAACGTCTTCATCATCGAGTCCAATAGAAACGAGCGTGCCTACTACCCACCATACAGATAACAAAAGAAGTCCCTTACCTGCCATCCATTATGTGCCCCAAAGCAATATACCTCTCGTACATTCGCATGTTCAACCACACTACAGTGCAAATGAGGTAAGACCTTTGCCTAGTCTATCATCTATATCAATGGTTACACCAAAATATGTCATCGACCAAAACTTACCGAAGTACAATAGAACATATGATACTTTCAGTACAAATCAAAAGAGCTGTGCTGATGAGGAAGAAGAGATATATGATTCTGATGTTTCAGATGATGAAATTTCAGACATGATGAACAAGGTTAATTTGTCGGATAAAAACGCTAATGAAGAAGAATACGACAGCGATGAGGAAGATTTTATTGCTACATTTAAGAGGGTAAATATCTTGAAGGATTATGCAATTTGTACATTATTGGAAGAGGAATATGATACTGAGGATGAACCTGAACCAGTAATTCAGCCTGATGTTACTGAATCAAAATCATTTGATGCACACTTAATGACTTTTCCGGAAATCCTAATATGACGAATAACGCTTACCAATTGTGATTCATTTACTCTAAGTTTTGATCTTTTCTACTTCACTCGCTCAACTTATATATCCATCATTATCAATGACATACTTCCCACGACAGGAAATATGAAGATCTCCTAATGTCACGAAGAATTGCTATATAAATAATATAATAATAAAAATAAATAGTTACTCTTATTTTATATGATGAGATTAGTTGTTTACTGTAACTACTCAGTGGGAAGCTAATGAACAGGTCAATATGAGTTATTGAGTATAAGGTAAGAATTGACTCGATTAAGTAGTTAATTATAGATTATGTGCGAATATATTCATAGTAATAGTTAATTAGTGCATCGGATTTCGTTTGCATCTGTAATGACTACTTCTTGAATAGTTCAAGATATAAATATATGGATGACTTAAATGATAGCAACTGTGTCATATTGATATGCACTATCGAATTCTAACAAGATAGCACAAATAATGCATAAAAAATAGAAAGATATTATGTTGGTAAATTAGGGGAAGCGGCATATTAGTTTAAGGTTTAGTAGTATATTTAAAAACAAAATAGCTGCCAGACCTGAAATTTGCATCATTGATTGGCTGTTAGTAAAAAAACAAAAACATGATTGTTGCATGATGTTTAAGAATAAATGAACGAGTTGTAATTTGCATTAAGCTACTGGTATCAAAATAAATTAAAAAAAAACTTTGGGATATGCTGATATGATATGAACGAAGTTCTTATTAATGCGAGGTAGGGTATCTTATCATCACTCTTCATCACTCTTTGAAGTATCAGCTTCATTCTCTAAATCTTTTCTAAGCTCCCTTTCTTGGTAATCGGCCTCATGCCAATCATTTCTTAGCATGATTACTATGATAGTGGCCGGTGTACTTATTAGACCTATGACAACACCATAGATCATTTTCATAACTTGTGGAAACGGGTAATGGTTGAAGTAATATTCATGGCTTCCAATCTTGGTACCTATACCAGCTAAGATACCCATAGTCACTGGCCATACAAAGAACCAGATGATTGCGGACAAGATTAAGCCTCTAATAACCTTTTGTATTGCCCATTCTATGAAATTCCACATAAATCCGTGGTTATCATAATGTATAAATTGTTTTAGTAGGTACTCCTTGAATGTCAAGGGTTTGAATCCGGTTTGAGGGTTGAGGTGGTCTTTTGAGCTAGTATCTTCAAAGGACATCTTATCCTCTTTGTTCCTGTGCTCATCAGGGTTTTCTGAGTCATTTGCTGTACTTTCATCGTTTGGCTCCTGTTGTATAGGATGAGCAACCATTTGGCTAGTATGTTGTGGGGTCACTGTTCCAGGTGGACCATTTTTCTCATCGTCCAGTACCACAGCGGCTTCCTGCGACCAGTCAAGCCATTCGGCATACATACGCCTCATGCCTCGATCCACTTCAAAGAACAGTCTCACCCACTTATTCTGAGGGATTTTCCATGGCCACGGTATATGGCCACAAGTTCCTAAGTAATCGTCCCACCCTATGAACAGTTCTTCTGCGACCCAGGTAACACACACCTGGATAAACACTGTAAGGGCACAATCACCACTCATGGTGTGGGGGAACCTCCACAGTGTGATCTTCTCCTTGACTCCATGATACATACCGTACGCTACTGCGAACTCGATACCACCCGATATTATCGCACTGGGCACCGCCTGTATTATGAAGATGAACACGAGCGTGTGTAACAGCCCTCGCTTGGGCTCCGGAATCTCTTTTGACATGTCTATAATAGCTTGTGGGGCGTGTCCAGGAGGGCAGAGTGAGGTACTACTTTTCAAGAACTAAACAAGTTTATAGAACGTTTCAAATATATAACATTTTCAGAAGCAGGGGAAGGATCGGCGATATTATAGCTGTTTCAATTTTTTTTTTCTTTATTTCCATCGAGGATAAATCAATAATGTTACCAGAATAGGAGTAGTGATAGTATCTCCGATTCAACATGGATATGTAAGTTGATTGATGTGCTACAACTATTTTGAATTTACCTAATTCGACAAAGTAATTAAAAAAAATTTCATCATCGCACAGAGGGAAGAGCAAGAAAGGAGCAAAAAACTCCTCAGAAGGGACCTCGAAGAGAAGAAGCAAAAGATCAAACAAGAAACCGAAAATTCTTTGCGAGAATTATTGACTTGATAAGGGGGCCCAGGTAAGAATAGTGTGCAGTAAATGAAGTAGAGAACAGAAACAATAAATGTCAGAGATGCCTAGAAGGACTTGCAAATATGTTCTGTGACTTGCGTAAAAGCAAGAAAAAAAAAAAGTGGGATTTTACCTGATACGACGTAATTCAAAACATCTCGATAGTTTTACAGCTTATCGTAACGGTGAACCCTAAGATCAAACGAATCAGAAGACAACAAAAAAAAAAATGCTTACTATGAATATGTAAGGCACTTCCAAACGAAATCGGGGCTAAATTAGTAGCGTCAACGATACTTACAAGCTAAGCTTCAGCCTTGTTATGAAAGATAGAGTACAACAACGCCCTAATATACTTGCATTACATGTAGAATTATTGATAAGGCAGTAATGCATACTTTCGTACACAAACCTAAGTCACAGGTCATGTAACTGGCATACGTACCACATTATATACATAATCCTATGAATAACACGTGCATATCACATATGACGTTTCTTAAGCCGGGTCTTTTGTTTGTTTCTGAATTTTCAGCTTGAAAAAATGTGAAAATCCGCTAAGATGGCGCCATAAGGCACGGAGGAAATTAGGAAGGATATAGACGCGTAGTGACAACCTGAGGTGGCACCATAGGCTTAACTTCACAAGTGCATATTCGTTTACAAGTCAGTTTAAGTAAGGACTTGAAAATAGTACTTTGAGTTTCTTACTTACGGAAAGGGATAGTATAAGAGAGCTTTTTTTTTCGGGTGGGAATGGCTGTAGTTAAGAAGAAGAGGTATTTAAGCAAGTCTCTGAAGAACGGCAGAGCAGCTCGTGTCCAGAGGAATAGGACTGAATATGCAGGCATCAATGGGAGTAGTTTACTGTCGGGGTCTATGGAGCTCCTAGAGGTGGATGAGGAGTCGCAAAGTTTAGTGATGGGGGATGATGAGAGTGTAGCGGAGTTTGAACAGAGGCGGCTGGCTGCGGAGTCCATGAACGCGATAACGCATGATGAGAGTGATACTATATCGTTTCGTAACTACCTTCTGGCGAATTACCTGCGTGGTGCTAACTATTTTAACGCGCTCACGATACATAATGTTCCAGTATCTAGGATCAAGCCGCCTAAGCTGTTTCAATCACCGATATCCCTGATGGAGTTGAAAAAGATGATCGAGTTACAAAAAGCAGGAATAGGTAAGATCAAAGCTGTCATGGACACATGGATAAAGGAAAGGGAGTCGATGGTGAGCACTGAACATACCAAGTTTTACAAATCACGAATGAAAGTGTTGGATACAGATGGACTTGAAGGTATACACCACGTGGTAAAAAACATCGAATCTAGACTTGGAGGCAGACTACAGGATAGAGCTTACCATCTCTACGATCCGGAAGTATTTGGAACTAAATTTAGAGGCGATATGAGAGAAGCTCCAGAAGACTATTGGGAAAAGTACCCAGAACTGGTAAAAGAACGTAAAGAAAAGGAGGCAAAGATGTTGAGAGAAAAGGAAGAAGAAGAACTTCGGAAGAAAGAAGAAGAAGAGAGGAGAAAGCGTGAAGAAGAAGAGGCTAAACAACGGCAACAATTGGAAGATGACCAATTGAAGAGAAATCAACAACCTTCCGAAACACCTTCGGGAGCATTACCTCTGCAGATTACGGTTCCGTTAAGTGGTGCTGAAAATTCTTCTGGTGGACATACACCAGCACCAGGAATGGTCACAGCCTCTATGGGAAACAGTAGTGATATTGGTCTTGGCACAGACCAACAGCCACAGCCATTACCTGTTACCCAGGAGCCATTGTTGAACGTTGCATCCGCTCAGATACCACCACAAGACCAAGCTCAGGATATCGAGAATGTATTTGGCGAATACGAGGCCGAACCATTCAATACCGGATTTGACGACGAGTTTGCTGATCTAGACAATGTATTCTTCTAAACTCAACAGAAATCAATGCATCTCATCCTAACTAAAGAAAAATTGTAATATTAAATAGTGCCTCTATAGAGCTGCAGCAGTTGTAATCTCCATAGTTATTTTAGCTGTACGACAAGATATTAATTTGATCAACTTAATAGAAAAACGGGTAGGAAAACATCGACTAATAGTCATAGAACATTAAGAACATTTTGTTATTCAACAATCAAATTGAAGTGGTAACCTTAAACTAAGTGCATCTGCAAAGTATTGTTGTATCCTTTAACTACATTGTGTCAAGATAGAGGGCTTATCAGTTTTAGAGATTCACTAACCTAAGGTAAGTTGTATACAATTTTCGATAACGCATGTGAAATTTCAAAACAGAAAAAGTTTCTTTCAAGTAATATTAGTTGTAATCTATTGCCTGGTAATAGTGTACAGTAGAAAGAATTTGACGTTTAGCGTCGATCCTCGGCCCATGGTCATCCAATTGTGCCACGATGACGAGGGACTCATAGTTCATCTCTGGGTGCATTACTTAATTTTTTTTTTTTTTTATTGCTGTGTCACTAATTGAGGGCTTTACCTCTCTTTTCTGTGCAATACTTCAAGGTCTTTTAAGCTCTTCATATGACAGCACACACCCGATAAGATGTGCAGAATGAGTACCCAAGATCTCTCGTGCAAATACACCTCAGACTACGCAGCATTCAATGCGGCTCGTATGCATTAATGAATCTGGAGCTACATTTTCTACATGAATATTCCGGAGCGGCTACTCTGCGGTATATAACTCTCACGGAACATTAGTTACATTATTCCGTGTAAATTTCACTCTGCTATCCTATTACTGGTAATTAGGCTAATGTAACTAGAAAGTACCGTACAGATTTTATCCGACATCACAATGTAGCTCACTCATACGAGTAAATAACTGAAGCTACGCCATCTTCTCTTGCCGGACATATCATTGCACATGCAATTTATGGGTCACATCCCTCCGTTCCTGTACGTGTGTTTCTTTGTGTTAATGAACCCTTTTATACACTTACCCAATCCTCTCTCAAGCACCAGTACCAAATAGTACTCCCTTCCCCTGGAAATGTGAAAGGGGCCTAAGAAAATAGCGTACCCACGGAGTTAGGGAAATAGGAGTTTGTCTTATTGTTGCGGTTTTTCCTAGTACTCCGTGTCATCTGTGATCCCTTCCGGGCCCAACGAGGAGCAGTTGTAGTGCAATTGCGAGATGGAAAAAATAGAGAGTAAGGCAGTAGAAGCAAAATAGGGGACCAGCACTTTCCTCTTCTGGATTAATGAGATTCGGTGAATCTTCTCCGCAGTTCCACAAGAAAAACTATGGATTTGTTTTTCCGTGTGCGACGGAATCTGAATACATCGAGATATTTTCCAATATATTAGCACGGAAAAACTACGTTCTCTTCCTTTGTTTCTGAAGGGAGGAAAAGTAGAATAGCAATGACGGTGAAAAAAAAAAGGGCAAATCACTTGCTCGTACGGTCCTATCATGAAGGGAGCACAAAGGAACAGAGGCAGCCTATTTCTTTACCACTTTTGATCCCCTACTAGGAGTACTCTTGTAGAGGGGATTGGTGAAGACACAAATAAAGAAATTGGGAAATGTGAAAACAAATCTAGTTTGTCATAATAACTAACATTAGAGGAAGAAAAATCCTAATAAGTTTTTTTAACAATTTTCGTATTGAAGGAACCATTTTGGTTTTATTGCTCCTAAGGGTAGGCTGTGTATTTGAGAACAATAACATGGAGAAAAAGAAAAAGGAAAAGAGCAGTTTCTGCCTTACTCTTCTAGAAATGTGGTGAGAGTGGCATGTTATATGGCCTGTATTGAGCGATGAAAAGTCTGTAATATTCCCTGATATATAATGTCTTCTTGGTTTTTTTTTATAATCACTTGAACTATTTTGTCTAATCTTTGCTGTATAATGCATAATAAGAAACACAACATGTCTGATCCCAGTGCAGGAGAAGTAACAGCATATAATTCATCTCACGATAAGGAAGTTGGAGTGATGTCCTCCACTAGTAGCGATAGACCATATGATCCTCTAGCGCCCGAGAATGAGGGCGTTGCTTCGTCAGATGTGGAGAGCACCGACAGTGGGGAAATAAGAAGTTATGGTCCTGAGGAAGTCTTGAAGAATGGCTCACAGATTAAAGATAAAGGACCCGCTCTATCGAAAAACTCCACCCAAACATCAGCTGTTGAGTCAGCAGTCGCAGCAAACAGGCGGTTATCCAAGATTTTGACTAATACTGTAGATGAACCGGATGTGCTTGAAGTAGATTACTCCAAATGTCCCCCCATGGGGGGAGGAAGACCATTTCCTCCTACATTACCAGAGAAAACTCAGTTTGAAGTTACATTCGATGGCCCTAATGATCCTTTACACCCTTTTAATTGGCCCCTACGAAAGAAAGTTATGCTATGTATCATCCTGTGTTTGAATTGTATTAGTATAACGATGGGCTCATCCATCTTCGCTACCGGTATTCGACAAATATGTGAAATTTATCATGTGATTCCAGTGGTAGCAATTTTAGGAATTACCTTATACGTTCTTGGTTTTGCTGCTTCGCCAGTTATCTATGCACCATTGTCGGAAATTTACGGAAGAAGAGGTGTCCTAGTGATATCCTCCTTCGGGTTCGCTCTTTTTAACTTCGCTGTCGCAACAGCAAAGGATCTGCAGACAATCATGATTTGCAGATTTTTTGCAGGTTTTATCGGAGCCGCTCCTCTAGCGGTCGTGCCTGCGGCGTTTGCAGATATGTTTGATACGAACATCAGAGGTAAAGCTATCTGTTTATTCTCACTGGGTGTCTTCGTTGGTCCAATCTTAGCGCCAGTGATCGGTTCATACATTACTCAACACACAACATGGAGATGGTTAGAATATGTCATTGCCTGCTTTGCCTCTGCGATTTTTGTTGCAATTTTGTTTTTCTTTGAAGAATCCCACCACCCTTCGATTTTAGTCGGCAAGGCCAAGGAACTACGTAAACTCACAGGCAACTGGGGTATTCATGCCGCTCATGAAGATGTGGAATTGTCCGTCAAGGAGATTGCAGAAAAGACTATCACGAGACCAATCATTATGTTATTCACTGAACCACTACTGTTAATTGTTACTATCTACAACTCCTTTGTGTATGGTATTCTTTACTTGTTACTGGAGGCATATCCGATTGTCTTTGAACAAGGCTATGGATTCCACACTAATGGTGAACTACCTTATATCTCGTTAATTATTGGTATGGCAATTTGTGGTGCATTTATCTGGTGGATGGATGAAGACTATTTGAGAAGATATAGAAAGAAAGGTGGTCTAGTGCCAGAAGCAAGATTGCTACCAATGGTCGTTGCAGGTATTGTGTTCCCTATTGGTATTCTATGGTTTTGTTGGACTGGTAATTACCCTCACAAAATACACTGGATTGTTCCAACCATTGCAGGTGCATTTACTGGGTTTGGTCTGATTGGTATTTTCTTACCATGTTTGAACTATATCATTGAGTCATACTTATTAATTGCAGCATCTGCTGTTGCTGCAAACACCTTTATGAGATCTGGTTTCGGTGCTGCATTCCCACTATTTGCAGGTTATATGTTTAACGGTATGGGTGTCAATTATGCAGGTCTATTACTAGGTCTCTTAGCTGTGGCCATGATACCAGTCCCATTGCTGTTCCTAAAGTACGGTCCAGGAATTAGAAAGAGATCAAAGTACGCATATTCGTTATAAATCCAAAAAGAATAAAAACTAATAATATCTTAACGAAATTGGTGCCCTCTTATTTTTTTTTTGTTTATTTTTTGTTATACGTTGTTATAAAGCACCTATCCTTATCTCGATATCCCAACTTCCAAATTAAAAAAATGGGACTAGAGTTATATCAAAACTATAATACATCTATGCATTTTTAATTTGTCTCTTATTCCTATTTAAAATGAAAATAACTAAATATAATACAATTAATATGGACTAGTTAGTCTTTAGTATATGTTTATAAGTACATCTTCGATCAATAGAAATGAGAACGATAAAGGGCTTAAGAGATTGTTATCAAAAGGCTATGCCTGTGTTAAACGTGACATCAACAAATACGATGCTCATCAAGTGTATAAGAGCGATATAATCGAGTAATTCCGAAAACTCGGAGCTGATCTCAGACCGATAATTAGGGGAGGAAAGGCAAATGCACATCTTTGCACTGCGAATATATCGGGTCAGCTCTCACGAGAATGTGTGCCCTCGGTTGGAACAACTGACAGACCGACTCTAACAAATCAGTGTAGTACCAACCTTACATTTCCCCTTTAGCTTCGCATATACAGGAAGATTGGCATTACCCGGAAATTGTTGGGGGGGGGAGATAGAAGCCATTTCTACCACTGAAAACCCGCTAGAAATAGAGAGCAAATGCGATATCCCGAGAAAAAAAGTCAGGATGTGTGATGGGCTTCTTCGTTATTACTACAGTCCGGGGAGTGCACGCACAAATCAGTTGAAGGAGTCCCAACCCCTCCTTGCTCCATTAGCCCATACATTACTGTGAAAGCCACGTACAAAAATAGAAATAGCTATGAACTCGGATGCATGAAAATCCCCTGTCGCATGGGAAGGAAGGTAGTGTGAAGACTCCCATCTCTCCGGAAAATCTCTGTGATGGGGAATGCGTATCTTAGTATGGTTCTGCTATCTGATTTGCTCGGTGGGGGGAGGGTATTCTGGCAAAGCTTGGTTACAGAGTGCCAGATAGCACTGTTGACCAGCGCAACAAGTCCTTTTGAAGTGTTGAGAACCACTCGTAGAAGGGATTCTTTATCTTACCAGGAACGAGGTCACATAAAAAGCTAATACATATATAAAGAACAATGTTAAATAATTCTAAATTAATTATGTGTCCATAGAGCATTAGAGCCATATAGTTTAAAGCTAGTAATAACTAGCTGAAGATATAAAAAAATACATTATTATTACGATTAGATGACGATATGTTGAGAAATACAGCATCAAGAGGTGTCAGGTGGGGCAGCACTAGTGTTAATTCCGTTGGTGCTCGTCCACCTTTTAAATTTATGTTTCAAAAGGAGGCCAAGCCCAGCACGGGAAACAGTCTTAGGGCCACAAATGGCAAATGGAGCAGTTATAAGTTACCTACACCATCAGCAACAACTTCCATACCAGATATACGAAACGACACTGTGAAAAGTGTCACGCTAGGCATACACAATAAGGAATCCCCCGCAGCAAAGACAATGGCAGTGCCAGTCAAGGAGAGAGCGCATGAAGGGTTGAAGACCTCTAATAAGGGCAAGAAAAGAAGACTTGTACCGCACAAGCAGCTCATTTCACTGACCCCGGCTGCTGTGGCGCACCTAAGGTCGCTGTGTCAGCAACCAGAACCAAAATTAATACGGATTAGCGCTAAACACCGTGGCTGTGCAGGTCTCAGCTACGATTTATCATACATAGACGCACCCGGTAAATTTGACGAAGTAGTAGAACAGGACGGGGTACGTGTTGTGATAGACTCCAAAGCGTTGTTCAGCGTGGTAGGGAGTGAGATGGACTGGGTGGAGAACCGTCTATTCAGCAAGTTTGTCTTCAAGAATCCAAACTCCAAGGGCACGTGTGGGTGCGGTGAGAGTTTCATGATTTAGAAGCTTTTCTATATTCCAATGAGAGAATTACTTCCAAGACTTTTAATTTTGTTTTGTTTTTTTTTTCCATTTATTTTTATTTATTCTTACCTGTCCATGTCATTTTGGAGAATTCCGTCTACACTCTTTCCTTAGACTGAAACTGCCACACAAAAACTATTTATTATATATTATATCTATTTCTGCATTATAAATTTAAATTATACAATACATTTTTATCTATTCCGGTATTTATCACTTATCTTAATCTATTAAGTTGTTCCTTCATGGAATTGAGGTTAAACCTCAACTAGATTGTACAAGAGTTCTTTGTTAGGCCCAAAAAAAAAAAAAAAAAAAAAAAAAAAAAAACTCTCCAAAATGTCTATATTAAGTATTGGCTATATCCATTTTAATTGGCTTCATCTATTTTGAGGTTAAAATTCCATGGAGATCGATCTACTTGAAATCTTGATTTTTAAGCCTCGGACATATCCTGTGACATATCTGTCAGACATTCTCGTATCTGTTACAAAACAATCTGTGTGGCATAGCCTTCATAAAGGTCATAGTTCTGTTATATTTCTCTTATGGTTCTGTTACAGTTCTGTTACAGTTCTGTTATATGTTTGTGGCAAATCTGTGGCACCTCTTATAGACATATCTCACACTCTCTTCATCACTGTTGATCTACTTAGAATAAGTGAACTTTTACAAAATCTTGGGTCCCATATCACTGAGCTTATTATTCAAAACATAGCACCTTTATTTGGAAAAGTGTTACTCCGATTTACGGTAAAACAGAAAGTGATTTCTATTATTTCTTGTTGTACCTGTGTTTTATTAGTGACTCCACAATCGAAATACTTGAAAGTAGACGGTTGCTCTTGTCTTGCATATGAATCGGAGTTCCAGAAACATGTGTAATTGCTTAATGTTTCACTTTTTACTCTATAGGGATCATACGAAGCACCCCTGGCTAGTGCTGCTCAGAGATCTCTGTGTAGTGGCCATAGATGTCAAACACGGACGTTTCTTATTGGACGTTGTGGACAACATAAGAGTACCTCTATTCTCCAACTCTAAAGGGAGCCCATACAGAGAGGAAATTGGACTGGAACTGCCGCGGAATCTTTGAAATTTCTCCTACAAAGACATGAGTGCACTAGAGTCCATTTCGGGCGGTATTCCATTTCAAGTAATTAGATTCTATAATATCCATGGTGACATCAGCAGTTCTCAAGAATGATGACATAAATAAATGGGAAAAGCAAGTTATTAGTCGCAGTCGCGGTTCTTTCTGTGGGTGTCATCTGGAATACTGTTCTTTGGTGCTCAATGGCTGCAAAACTCTATGGCCAGAAATTTGGCGTAGAAATCATGAAGCAAATACCACTTCCCCAGAGATGTGAGGTGCTTCAAGTAACTCCAGGTAGCGTTAGCAGTCATCTCTCAAATAAGGACATATTTTCCCAATTTTTCAGTTTCTTTTCGATCTTTATGAACTTCGATTTCTGTTTCGATGATTCCAACTAGCGCTCTTTGTGCGTCCCAAACTGTGGAACTTGAAAAGAGGGGAGGTGTCAAAGTACTACTCATATCCAAGAACAGATAAAGCTATATAAAGTGCCGTACAACCTGGGGTACAACCTGGCGTACAACCTGGCGGGTAAGAGCTGTTTTAATTACAAGAAAACGCATTACAACGCGGCCTGCGATAAAATAGTAGCGGAGCGGTGCAAAACTTGGGAATGCTAGGATGGTGGAGATGAATTTCCACTGATCTCCCTGCTTTGTTTTGACAGTCCCGTCAAGTAACAATTATGATTAAATATATAGATCTTTCTCTTCCGCGTTGACGAACACGGCGCATAGCCGAGGAGAAAAACCTTCTTTCCCTTTCAAATAGTCTTTTGACAGCAGGCAGCCACAGAGACAAATGTGTAACAATGCTGAAATCCTTATATTGGGACATTTTTACGTTGGGACAAACATAGACATGTAATCTGTTATTCTTTCATAGGACTGCCTTGAGATTTAAGGGAATGGTTAGAACTTCTCGTTAAACCCAGTGGGAGGGCACAGTGGGGAAGGGTTGAGGTTAAAGATCAAAAACATGGGCGGCAACAGGCAAATTGTATATAAGGGGGTAAGGAAAGTTCCTTTCCCCCTTTCTCTTCTTCCTTCCTTTTCTTTTGTGGGCGGTTAATTGACTTTAGTGTTTCTTGTGTTTATACCTTTGAATTTTATGTATTTCAAGATTTGCTTTTGTTGGACAGAAGAGTATAGTTTCTATTAGTATTTCTGTTGTATCTTTTTTTTTCTTTGAAGCTCATACGTTTTGCTATTGTAACTCATAATATTTGAAATCACAAAGAGAGAAAAAAACTAAGTCATAATTCTAGTGTATTTTTGAATTTCATTTGAAGTTGTCTTTTTTTGCATTTTAACGACTGTCTTCTTTCCTTTCAATTGAAAATTGGACAAAACAATATCAAAGATAAATTCTTTCGTTAAAACTAGAACATATAATATTACTTCAATAACAGTTTGGAGTGAATAGAAAATTATAAAAAAAACAAAAAGAGCCAAAACATTTCTCGGCCATTTCTATTTAAAACAGGTCAAGAACAAACAAGTTCAATAGATAAGAATTGCTTCAAAGCAGACAGGTTTTTCTATTGGCGAGGAAATAAATCTCGATTTTGGTCTTTAGATAAACTAGCAAAATCTTTTTTTTTCCAGCAGTCCAAGTAGCACAAACTAGTCGTGTTATTGTTCGAGATAAAGAAAAAGGATAATAGATTAAGATAAAGTAACAACAAAAAAATTAAAAAAATAGCGCACACAATTGGCAGAACTCCTTGCATCTTCGAAGGGTAATCTTATTCGCTGACTCATTTACCATACAGTTGCTTTTTTAATAAGAAACTACAAGCTGAAATCACGTGTGTTCCTACTTCACGGCTTATTTCAATCTGGTTATTGCTATTGGTTATTGCGATATAAACGGTGAAGAGCAACAACAACTCCTGGCTAAAAGTGTTACGAAAGGTAAGGGGAAAAAAAACTATATATAACACACAAGGCGAGAAAAATTAATTGTATCGCGTTCTTGTTTAGTTTAGTTTTTGTTAGTGGGTGGTGTTGAACTTAATTATTTGCATTTTAGTTTACCTGGCTACATTCATTTAAAACTTAGGGAAAAAATACTGGGTTTGTATTGATACTAAAAATTGAGATTATTATTTTTAGTTAAGCGAGAGAAAAAAACAAATTGTTATTTATTAGTTTTAATCTTTGGTTTTATTTATTTTGCTTTATTTTGGCATTATAAATATTTTCCATTTTATTTTTCTTAGACCTAGCAATTTTTTTTTCGCTTTTTTTTTTGTTACTCGGTAACCTGCACCTCCTATATTACTAAAATGGTGGCGGCAGCAATTGATATTACTCATGTATCAACCAAAGTGGAAAATTTTTACTTAGACAGCAATATTAGTGAAGTTGTAAAAAGGGAAGTTTCTCTCCATTTTAGTGACGATAGCGATATCAATTTAGAAAATGTTGGGCAGGAGTATGAATACGAAGAAGACGATAATAGCGAAGAAGATAACTATAACGATATTGAGGATGATGATAATGACAGTCCCATTTATGAAGATGACTCAGAGATTGAAGAGACGACATTTAATATAAGCAAGAGGTCAGGTCATGGCGGTAAAAAAGTTTATAATACTTTCTCATCATCAAACTCTTCATCCCAATCATCCCCATCGTTGGTTTCAGCTGTCTCGAACATTAGACCAACTTTTCATTCAGACTCAGAGTCTTATTCTTTATCAGAAGGAGGTTCCGGTTTGAATTTGGCTAGAGGAAGCCGTATAAAGTCCAGATCGATGTCAGATTCTAGATCAGAATCATCTTCGTCATTATCTGTATACGCATCAATCTCTTCCTCTACAAGTACTAACGCCTTCAATTTCAGAGCTGATAGTGGTCAGCAAGGAATTAATGATTCTCAAAAAATTACTACTGAAAATAAAAATACTACAATAAAATCACCTGTATCCCATGAAAATGATAAATATACCAACAAACTAAAGGCTGAGAATGAAACAACACCAGATAATGTGACCAATACAGCTGATACAATAGGTGATTATAAAGGGAGGCCTTCGGCATGTATTTTTGTTGCAAGTTTGGCCTCATCATTACCAGATGATCAATTATGCATGAATGTCACGAAGCATTTTCAAAACTATGGTCAATTGGTAGGTGTTAAGGTTTTGAGAGATGATCATAACAGGCCTTATGCCTTTGTTCAATATATAAATGACAAAGATGCAAAACATGCTTTAAAGAATGCCAGTGGTACAGTTTTGAACGGTAGAAAATTAAGATGTGAGGCGGCCAAAGTAAATAGAACCCTGCTACTAATTAACTCGAAGCCAATCGAATATACTGAGGTAATCGACTTCTGTAATAACTTTGGTAAATTGGAGGTGTTAGTTCCAGGTAAACAGTCTTCCTCTATTAGACAAGGAGGTGGTTTTAATAAATTGGCGCCTTTTAGATCAAGTATTGGTATAAACATCAAACAGAATCAACACAATTCATTAGATAACTCCACTGTAAGCACATCCTGGTTCACTCAATTTGTTTTCCGAGAGGATGCTATTAGAGCATTTGCAAATATTAAGGACTCGAACTTTTGGGACGTTCAATGGGTTCAGAACGTTGAGGTCTCTCCGAAATATAATCTATTGAATCGGGCCGATCAGTTTGTTAAGCGCAATCCTGGTAACGATTCTAACGAAAGAGACTCAGATGATTTTGAAAAAGACGAAAAAGCAAAATATGGTTCAACATTCTCACTAAATGCTCGTGAGTCGGATTTTCAACAAGACACAGATTCAGTCTCAACCATTTCTTCTGCTTCAAAAAGTAACGACAAGATTGCCGCTGACCTTAAATTTGCTTATAGACAAATAAACACCAGAGATAAGTTCCAAATTGATAAAAAATCGATATTTGTTGGTCAACTAGACCTATCAACTACTAAGGAGATTCTCGTAAAAAGATTTTCCACTCACGGTAAGATAAGAAATATAGATGTAGTCAGTAAGCCTACAACGGTTTTTGCCTTTATTGAGTATGAAACGGAACAAGCGGCGGCAGCTGCTCTCGATAAAGAAAATCATTCAATTCTTCTGAGTAAGACGATGCACGTACAGTATAAGGAGATAGGAGGACCACATGGGAGGAGATTGTTTAAAAGAAACTCTTATTTTAAAGAGGTATCAAAAACATTCACACCACCAGAGGCAAATTTGGCACCACCACCAATTAACATGTATAAGAGAATGGTTTCAGATAACAATTCGACATTGATACCTTTTCCTTACATAGGATATCCACTTCCTGAAGGTATACATGAAATTGATATTGTTCCATTTTCTGGTAATCCATACATAAAAGCAGGTGTATCCGGTAGAAATATTTCAGCAACAGGTCATTGGTCCAGTGTAAGGTCAAATAGTAATCAAAGTACAGTAGCAGATGTTAGCAGCTTGAATATAAATAATACTACTTCACTTCAAGCTAAAGATATAACTTCTGAGACTCGAAATGGTGGAACGACATTAGATGGAGATAAGTCACAATCATCTGATGGCGAGCATCATGTGGGTTCACCACTGTCTACAACATCTACAGAACCACTAAACTCTAGTGAAAAGCAAAATTTTAACCGTTACAATAATGGAACAAATGGTTCTTACACTTATGTTTCTAGACGTAAATTTATTAGCAGGAGAAATGGTTATGGCTATAACGAGCCTCCAAGAAATTGTTTTTTTCCACCATACGTTTATCCATTTCAATACCCAATTGGATCTATCCATGCTGGGCCTAATGCGTCAGGGAACCATCCTTATATGATGGTGTATCCACTACCTCCACCTCCTCCACCACCTCATTCCGGAATTAAGAATTCCATTATACCCCCAACTCCATTAGGGATTCCACAATCTAACACTTCAATACCACCAATGACGTCTTCGTCTTATACACAATATATGTCTACAGACTCCCCTAAATTTATACCAGAGAAGAAGAAACAAGAGTTAGAATATTAACGTATCATGCACTGATATATTCTGGGTTATGCTGGTAATGATTGCTTACATAGCTTATCATTTTTTCAGCGGTAGCAATAAAGTAAAATTATGGTTGTTTAAATGTCATTAGAAACAAGAAAATTAATCATTGGTTTAATTATGGCTATATGTTTTGTTTTTTATGGATGTGTGATGCATTAGATCTTCAAGAGTAATAACGTATAGGGTTTCAGAACAGAGTACCTTGGTGAAATAATAATCAAATATGAAACCCTAGTGGGGCATGATGTGATTTCCTTCATCAATCAATAGGTTGGTTTATCAGCTACAGAAAGATACTAAATTACTTAATAATTGTAGCATCTTCTTATTCTGATAAACACATTTAATTAAAAACATAGATTTTTATTTCATTAGTGCATATATTTACAGATTTACCTGCACTCTTGATATTGTATATAAATATTATTGTTTAAACTAAAGAAATTATGCTTCAATACTTATTAACTAAATGTTGTTCTTACTTGGATGTGAACACAGGTTCTACCAGTGGTTAAGTTCAACTATATAATTACCTAGCGAAGTCAGAAGTCTCTTAATGTCATGGCGAGAAATATGTTCCTTAAGCATTACTGTTTCCATGGCGGTCCTGCCGTTCATGTATTTCATTACTTTATTAAATAATATCTTAATATCCTGAGGTTGATCCTGTATACACTTGTAAATCCATCTCTTTTCAAGTGCGGTAGCTCTTTCAGGTTCTAGAATAATAGTATAATCGTGATTGAATTCAGGGTCATCGTAATCAAACGAATTACTGTCATATTCGGTATCTCTTCCTTCGAGTGTATTGTCATTTATGTCAACTTTGGTACTCTTTGGAGGTTCATTTGCATTTTCATCAGTTGACAACAATTTGTTGTCGACATTGTCTTCTTGTCTTCTTCTTCTATTCGTTCTAAATCCTTCCTTTTCCAAATCCTCGTCAACCTTCATTTTAATCTTTTTATCTACTCTAATATAAACAAATGTGAGCAGTTGTGTTAGATATCCCTTCTGGATCAGCCATATAAGAGCCGCCATGTAAATAGGTTTATGTTCTTTGGAAGGAATGATATTTCCAAAGGCCTTTGGTTTCCCTAAAGAAAGAATGTTCAAGAAGGTTGGCAATGAAGGTAATGAAGGAAACTTCAATTTGAATGACTGTTGGTTCAGATAAATAACGGGTATCTTGGATGAGGAATTTGAGGTTACGTTGAGATCTGTAATACTTGGCTTTCGATTACCTTTTATCATCTCAGAGTTATCTGCCTCTACAGGTGAGAGAGGCGACACAATATAAGTGTTTTTAAAGCTTATAGGTAATATTGCACGCGCATGTCTCCAGTAAATCAAATGTAAAGCACAAGACCTTAATAATGCAGAATAAAAGGTATTAGTTTTATTATCTTTGTTTTGTTTGCTTTTATTAGCTGTGGTGGAAGAAGAGAGCGGTTTTTCAGCTAGTAATTCGTTAATAATATACTGATATGATAATAATGGAACATTAGGTTGAATGACTTTCACTAACTGTTTTAGTATAACCCCTCCAATGTCATCATTGGAAGAGTAGTTATCTAGGTCAGCAATAATTTTATCGGGATCATCTAACAACAAAATTGAGTATAATAGTAAATCATCGTCATCATAATCGTTTTGTGCCGTTAATGCATTTTCCATGTTCTTACTGTAAAAAATCTCATTTTTTGTTTGTCCATTAGAGAATGTGTTTACATGGTCGGAAATTAAGTTAGTATCACGAGCACTCTTTGCATGATGATTATCATCGATATTTGCCGATTTTTCTAAAAACTTATTATTCTGGATTGAAGTTAAAAAAGAGCCTTTCAAAACAGGATATAATTTATATTGAGGGAGTATGCTAAATTCATTTTGAATAGGGATTTGTAAAGACACGGTTCTATGATCAGTTATTTCCAAGCAGGCAATTTCATTTTTCTTTATCTTTTCGACACATTCAGTAAGAGCCCTTGCTAAGGATGATTTTGCTAATAACCTCTGGTATAAATATCTCCCCTTCTCTGAAGGTAATGATAGGCTTTTGTAGTGTTTCGAGTTTTTAAAAACTTTCTCCTTTTCTTTTAGTATTAGTTCACATTGTTCTGATACATAATCATTTTTCGACTGTAGATATCTTAATAGGACAGATAATCTAGCTACCACATATTGATACATGTCATCTACTCTCTTATTGTATTCGATAAGATTTGGATCCATAATAAAGCAAACATGAAACATCGTCATATCTTTTGTAAAATGATCATTTTGAGGATTAGATAGTGTTCTGCTCTTGTGTAGAGAGCCAACTTCTTCGATAATTTTTGAGCTCTCGGGACTATTTGGAGTCTCGGCACTGAAACTCTTATCATGATTAGAGGACTTCGATCCAGAGCGTTTCCTACTACCGGTTAAGCTTCCCGATCTTTTTGATTTACTTAAGGAGTTATTTCTTTTTCTTGATTTTCTCCAGTTTCCGCTAGAATCGACATGAATTGGATGGCCAAGGAAACAATATTCGTCGACTGTTAATTCAAATCTAGTATTACACATTTCTCTGCTAGGACAGCAAAGTTCAGCCAGGAAATCTATATCAAACTCAAAAAACTTTGAAGTATCTTGATAATTAGCTTCAGTGAAGAATTCTTCTGTGATGTCTACCCTTTTCTCTGATGTCATGTAATCGAATTCTATGAGATCATCGTCTTCCTCCATATTGAACTGGTCATCGTTGGTATCATTCGTGTTTATCTTTGTAAATTGTGATTTTGGATCATTTAGGATGTCTAGAAGTTTGCTTGCGCTTATTTTTTGCCCATTATCTTTAGGTTCTCTTCCCAGGGATGTATTTCTCGACATTGACACGGGACTTACGTTCTTGGTTGACCTGGCACCTGCATTCTCTAGCTGTGATCTTCGGCTATCATCTGGGGTCTGTAAATCCAATTCTGAGTCTGATGAGCTCCCGGAGGTAGACCAATCGGCGTAATCAGTAGACAGCTCGCTGTCACTCAAACCGGAAGAAGGAGAAGATAGCGATGACGAGGAAGAAGATGAAGCGGTACGCTCCATTTTGCTTGAGTGCAAGTCTGAGTCTAGCTCGGAGTTCATGTCCCAATTGCCCGGGTGGCCTCTGCTCTTCATACTCCTGCCTCCCGTCTCTCTCTTAAGACCGGTACTGCCCAATTGCTGGTTCATGTGTGCATCTCTTGCAGTTTCGAGTATCCTATTCGATGGTGGGTAATGGTATATAACCTGGGGGCCTGAGTGTGAGGAAACCGCCAGCATCACACCCAATAGGCATGAATCCGGCAGAAACTCATTCATGATTATTGGTCAGGCAGTTTTTCAAATTGGCACGCTAAGCTTTTTCTTGTTAACAAGCAATTGTCTGTAGCAAGTTCTCTTATGTTTTGATAATATTTCGTATTGATTATCTTATGGAACAATTTTGTCATTGAATGCTGATGAGGTGCGATATAGAGAAAGAGCCCATATCTGGGGTGAAAGAAAAAGGTAAGACTGAGGGAGGGTTCTTAATATTTTCTAATCTGTACAAATATCTAAGCTGTACAAATGGAATTGCAATAAGTTCTGTCTTAGTAACGAGCCCTGGAAGTGTCCACAATACCTAACAGGCTGATCAGCAGTAAAGCCATTATATACCTATCTGTCGCTAACGTTACTCCAAGAAAAATATGCCATTTTAGTATAGTGGTTAGTACACATCGTTGTGGCCGATGAAACCCTGGTTCGATTCTAGGAAATGGCAGTTTTTTTTTTTTGCTTTTGTTTTTTGTGTTTGTTGTTGTCTAACGCCGGGCTCGTCTACGACGAAGACGCGAAAAATAAAAAATTGAATTTTCTGTGTCGTGTAGCGTGTATCTATATACGCTATCATGTGACTCTAAAAATAGCCCAAATTTTCTCGCTTCGCTTCTTCTTCTCTCACACTATGTGTTGTTAATATCGCATTCAACGACGTGTCCTTTTTCTTAATTTTTTTCTCTCAACTCGCCGGACGGGCAGAGGCTCCTGTCGATGTCGATGTCGAATGTTTGGTGATTTGTCTCTTTTGTGTTGCCATCCCTCAGAAACAGTCGTGGAGGAGTTCCTTCTTTCCTCTCTCTCGAGTTTTGATTTTATCTTTTGGGACAAAAAGAACAGATCAGCCATTCTAAGTTGCAAAAATAAAATAGAATAGGAATAAGAATAGGAATAAAGTGTTGGGCCATTATACAAGGGAATACGTGAAACACATAGCAGTTCGTGCGTATATAAACATACTTCAAGTTTTCAGATAGACGTCCCATTCTGTTTTGTAGATAGGCTAGAGAATCTTTTGAAGTCGACATGTCTTTTGAAGGAAGTGTTAAGAAAGAGCCCATTGAGGACGATGTTGGCGGGTACTCTATTGGTGCAGCTGCGCAAGCGCAGCATGCACCACAGATGGCGCCACAGGTGCCACAGGATATGAAGGATGTGCGTTCGAGTGTTAGCGCTTCTGTGACGCCGGCTAATGATGCCGAGGTTGCTATGGATCAGGAGTACTACGCGGATAGTGCGGATCACGCGGATCACGCGGATCACGCGCGTGAATTAGGCCAGGTGCTGCCTGAGCAGCCGGATTTGAAGATTGTTCGCCGCCAGGTTACTGGGTATGTTGGTTTTGCAAACTTGCCTAAGCAATGGCGGAGGAAGTCCATTCGCAAGGGCTTCACTTTCAACCTGCTATGTGTCGGTACCGCTGGTTTGGGTAAGACTACACTGGTGAACACTCTGTTTGGTCGCGATTTCGCGCCTGGGGCCATGGAGAGCAATATCCCAGGGGACTACCAGGCGGAGATGGACTCCGTGGACGAGAAGGTCGAGAACTTGAAGATCGAGGACACTGACGAGAACGGTATCGCCGCCATGGCCGCTGCTGCCGGTGTGGCCAATGGTCAAGGTAAGGCAGCCGAGGAGGAAAACTTAACCTCGTCGATTCATATGGAGAAGCAATCTGCCGTGATAGAGGAGAACGGCGTTTCCTTGAAGCTGACTGTGATCGATGCACATGGGTTCGGTGACGCCATCGACAACAGCGACGCCTGGCAGCCAATTGTGAGCGAGGTCAACAAGCGTTTTGACCAATACCTGGACGCCGAAAACAGAATCAACAGAGGCGTGATCGAGGATACAAGAATACACGCATGTCTGTACTTTATAGAACCAACGGCGCACTTCTTGAAACCTCTAGATATTGAGTTCTGCAAGCAGATCCACGAGAAGTGTAACTTGATTCCAGTAATCGCTAAATCAGACATCCTAACAGATGAAGAGATCGCAATCTTCAAAAGCAGAATCAGAAGGCAGCTGGACGAAGCTGGTGTTACCCTTTTCGAACCACCAACCTACGCTCTAGATGACGAAGAGACAGTCGCAGCAACTAAAGAGCTCGCAAATAAAGTGCCATACGCCGTTGTCGGTTCCACAGAGATGGTCACAAACTCAGAGGGTAAGTTGGTCAGAGGCCGTAGTTACCCATGGGGTATCATTGAGGTCGATAACTCCGCTCACTCCGACTTCAACTTCTTACGCGACTTGTTGATAAGACAATACATGGAAGAGCTTCGTGAGAGAACTGTGAAGGTGTTATATGAGAAATATAGATCCGAGAAACTCATAAATCTAGGCATAAAACAAGATAACAGTGTTTTCAAGGAGTACGATCCAGAGACAAGACAGAAGGAGGAGAAACAATTACACGAGGCCAAACTTGCAAAACTAGAAGCTGAAATGAAGGCAGTGTTCCAGCAAAAGGTTTCGGAGAAGGAGAAGAAACTGCAGAAATCAGAAGCAGAATTATTCGCCAGACATAAGGAAATGAAAGACAAACTAACAAAGCAATTGAAGGCTCTCGAAGAAAAAAAGCACCAGCTAGAAATATCTATTTCTAAACAAGTGTCGCAATCACCTGTTCAGCCAAAAAAGAAAGGATTTCTACGTTAATGAATCAGAAAATTGCAGTTCTTTTATAATTATTAATACTGCTAGAAAGTTCTAATAGATTGAAAAGTTTGAAAAATCGAACTGCATATACTATGCACTGTTGAAGATTGTCAGGTGGTTGCTGTTTTTTCCCCATTTTCCTCTCATATTTGTACTCAAGACCAGTTAGAATAAATAGATTGATTTTGGGAAGGAATTAACCAATCTAGAAATCTAGCATGCTCAATTACACCATTGCATTTGGTTTTTGATTGCTTGTTGACCGATAATGAGAGCTGCTTGAATTTTCTGAACTATTATGAATTCTTAAATCAATATAACAGCTGTCAACAGTTTAGCTTCGCCTCTTAATAGTATACAAAAAAGAACCTAAGCTATGTAAATGGAAAACTATGTAATTTATACCCTCTATTTTCTCGAATATGATTACGTTTAACAGGATTATACTAATGGGGTCCCATCTGTCATATACCTCAAGTCTATTTATATATTGATGTCATTGAGGACGCATCGGACTGCAGGATTGTGCATTTGGCGTAAGTCTCACCTGATGGCCCATCGGTAACGTCATGGGCCATCTCATACTAGATTTTTGAAAGCAAGTAAATCACACATTAACCTGCAGCTTATTGAGATATCTTAGGTTTGTAGAAACTGTCAGTACCGGGAGAATACCACGACGGGCGAAGATTGCTAGGGACAACAATACCTGATGGCGGAAAATGGTACTAAACCACTGGACATCGAGAAGAAGAAGAGAATCGCCAGAGCGTATGATGCTATCACGATATACTTCTCAAAGAGGAAGAGGGAAAAGTACAATATACCACGGCCTATAAAACTGCGAGTGGGTGAATTGAGTTCGCGGAAATTTTTCCAGTTGTTAACTGACCTTCATCATCAATGTGATTATAGAGATGGCCGCCTCAAGGAGTCAGATCCTATTATCTCTGAATCACAATTGCAAAAGAAATTATGTACATTGGATAAGTCGACATACATGAAATTGCTAAACGATACCATTAAAAGTTTCAATGAGAGAGGTTTATCATACCTAGTCACATCGCACAGATCGACCGAAGAGATACAACGGTTATCTCAGCAATACTGTAAAGTTTCAGTCATGAACGAGAACTTGAAGCAAAAGAAGTTAGAATTGGAATTGGCAGTGAGAGAGAAAAGGAATAAAAGTTTCAGCATAAATTATTTGAAAAACTCCATGTACAAGAGTGACACACTCATTGCTAAGTTTGAAGCTCCAAAAGACGGTATTCCTTATGTTTTGATTGTTCAGTTAACGGAATGTTTAAGTTCTTTGACTGCCTATGTGAGTAATACAAAGAGGGATTTTGATGTGGAAGGTATTTTTAAGACTATATTATCGGTAAATGAAGTATTTCGAGAAATAAATCTTTTTATGGATGTTCCAAGATACAAGAAACAGATATTCGTCCTACGATTGGCAATTTCTCATATGATAACATCAATTAGATTCTTTCTGCTTCAGCCTAAAGCTATACCAAAATTGGCTGTTATTAGTTCAATTTCGGATATCCATTTCAAGTTATGTGTGTTGGTAAACCAGGTTGGGATGAAAATAACCGAGACTGATGAATCAATGGTTCAAAGGTCTGCTTTAGTAAATGGAAAGAAGCGGGAAGTCGATGCAGTACAAAAGGTTGAAACAATGCTGGCGGACTCTGTTGCTTCTAAAAAACTTGAAGCCAAAACTGAAGTGATACCTCAGAGTAACACTAATGCTAAGGATACTTCAGTCGATTTTTCAGGTCCTTTAATTAATAAGAACTCTTTGCTGGACAATATACACAAGGAGAACCCTGGGAGAGATATTACTTTGAGTGCAGAATCTGAACTTTACAAGGAAGTTAATAAAAAGAATAATTACTCAGAAAATGTAGAATTACCCGTGAACAATAGTAGCAAGAAAATGGGAGAAGATTGTTTAGTGAAATCTCATGAGGATATCGACGACTTAAATGATAAATCAGGTTTGATTGAGAGTACAACCTCATCGGGTAGACTAGCTAAAAGTGTACATTCGGGTATGCAAACTGACTCAAAGCCAGTTGTACCATCGTTCAAAATTGATACAGTCGAAGGATACGATAGCTCTGAAGATTTAAATGCAGAACCAGATTTGAACGCAGAGCCAGATTTGAACGCGGGACTGGATCTGAATATAGAACCAGATTTAAACGCTGGAATTAATTTAGATGTAGAATCAGATTTGAGTATTGAACCAGATTTGAATATTGGACAGGATTTGAATTCAAAAATGGTGAGTAATATGGAAACTGAGGTGGCGGAAGATAAAGATAAGAGAGATGCTAGTAAGGGGAAAGCTATTCATAAACTGGAGACTGAGATTGATGATATGGGTGTTTCTTCTACAGACTCAGAATCAGTTGATTCACTCGATCCGGAGAATGGTAAAGTCCCACACAATAACCTATACACTAAGAATGAGGATGAGAAAAAACAGAGGTTCAAGGAAAAGGTTAAAAAGTTTGGTACAACTGCAGGTTTGGGACTGCGATTGATCTCAGAATCCAACAATGAACCAACTACAAAACCAAAACTAACGAATCAGGAATTGGCAAAAAATATAAAAGGTTCTACATTAGCACCTTCTGGGGGGCAAAAAATGAGCTTAAAATCGGATTTAAGCTCTAGAAACTCGCTACATCCATTACTGAAGAAATTTGTAGCTTATGAGGATGAGTTTTGGAAATCATCTCCTTTACTTCCTTTACATAATTTTGGGTCTGGTAGTGAAAATAGATTGAGCAGAATAAATGTCCAATCTATTGGTCAATTAATTAATATTCTTAACACAATGTATGAAAAATTTGATTTGAAGTATCAGAAATTGCTAGAGACACTAAAGAATAATAAAAGCACAAGAGGTTCTATTAGAAGAGAGAGTAATGCAATTGCAGAAATAGTAGCGCAACTTGCTGATAAAGTGATGCAGATACTCACCAAAGATGAAAATACCGAAATCCTCAAAAAATTTAGTGGACACATCGAGAGATTGGAGTCATATAACAATGGATTGGCATCTTTTGCAGGATTGAATGTGAAGGGAAAGATAGAAATTCAATCAGAAGATGCAGAGTATGCTTCACACAGTTTTAAGCAAAGGATCAGTGAAACCCTGTATCGGATATCTACCACATGTAAAGATGTGATTAAGGGTTTTCAAGAATATAATGATGGCGATGATTGATATATGAGGACTTCAGAAAAAAAATTGCTTAGCTATAAAGTTTACACACCGGGATGCAATCTCAAGTTAACAATTGCAGTTTCCCCGTCGGGCAAAGATTTTTATAGAGAATTTGTGTTTGTAATTTATTAAAATAGTTATATACATGATTTTTTAAACCTACTCGGAGTTAATGAAATATTTATCGAAGGTTTTATGCTCTGCGTTATGAAATAAGACTTGTTTTTCTTTCTATTCTGTGATTTGCTCAGTTACTATGTACAGTTTCTTTCTGTTGATCCAGCTTTCTCAATGTAATATTGAGTAATGATTGGGTGTTGCTTGGATTCAGTAAGTCTTCTACTATGAACTGTGAGGCTTTCTTTTCTCCCTGCTGTAGAAGAATTGCACCGATGAATGAGTTCAGAACAGTAGACATAACTTTAGATTTACCCTTGATAGGACCGTCATTAAGAGGGTCACTAACTTTCCAAAACACCAACGGCTCTAAATTTTTCGCTATCACGTACTCTGCAGCTGTCTGATAAGACACAAGTCCCTTTGACACTGGTGTGCCCAGGTTGCCAAAGGAGTTCTCTGGTCCCACTGAGTGCATCGCAGCTTGCAACTTCAGATACTGAGATCCCAACAGATTCAACTTCTCGTTATAAGGGCGGGAACCGTGGGCAAAGGACTTGTGCGTTAGACACTGTAAAATAGCAGCATCACTTAACTCAATACCGTGCTCCTGAAAACCCATCCTTTCACGCACACTGGCATGGTAGTCCCCACCAACATCGGTGTACACCAGCCCAGCTGGATTCTTCAAGTAGCTGACAGGATCCCTCCTCAGCCCGCGCACCCGCGCACCAGCATGCATATACCACCTTCTCCCAATCATAGACATCGTTAGCCGGTCTTGTTGTGCTGTAGTGGGCCCCATTCCCATACTATTGAAACTGTCGAGCTTTTTCAGCTTATTCCTTCAGAATTGTCCACTTGTGGTTTCCAAAGCAAAATTCGTCTACAAGAACGATGATAAAGGGAACCCTTCGAAATATTAAAAGAATAGCAACTGATGGTGTCTCAGGAGCTGGTGCAAGAGATGCAGGACATCAGAGAAGAAATGGATGATACGGTAGTTATTGGAGATGAAGACGTGCTTTCCACAAGCTCAGGGTCGAGTGTTGAAGTTGTGGAAGCCCCCGCGGGTACGGAGAGGCCAGTTCTGACACCGCAGATAGTGGCCCTGTGGGCCACCATGATGGCTGTGGTATTGACCGTATCTGTATGGTATATGCAGCGGTACGGATATATTAGCACGCTGACACCCATAGGTGGTGAGAGCGTCTACGTTTTCAAGTCCGCAGGCGGGGACAGCATCAAAGTTGTGGCCCCCCGGGGTATGCAGGGCCAGTATATGCTGGATTTTGACCAAGGCACCATGCGACGTGTGCTTGGGGACCACACTTTGGTGCGGTCCTTCTACGATGTGGCAGAGCGCGTGCGGCCCCGGTTTAAGAGCGGAGTGAGCGCTACACGCTCACTGCTGAAGCGCTACCGTGATATGCTGAGCCAGAGGATCGGGTGAATACGTACAGGAGCAGGTCTCTATTATCTTTATATATATTTCTTTTGTTCTATCTTCATTATACAAGTTTATATGCAGTTCCCTTTAAAAATATATTATATTCAATAACATTCTTCAGCATGTTTATTCACAGCAGGTCCTCCGCCATTAGTATAGACCGACAGCTAAACACAATATCACCGCATATGTAATCTTGAAACAGTTTCTAATACCCAGCTACAGCTTCCAATAGCTTCCAACAGTAGGCAAGCTATTGACCCTTCATGTGGTGTATAGGTCACAAGATGTATCATATATAACGTTGTGTGGTAATATCACTGATAACGGAACCCCTTCCCGTTTCTTTGCCAAATGGAAGTTCGGGCGAAGAGCTCCGCCAGATGCAGGTATAGGCTAGAAAAGAGCTGACGCCGATGGTAGTTGTGGTCGTGTTGCAGTTTGGCAGAGGGCACACGACATCAGCGGATCAGTCAGTAGATATTTTGCTTATAAGAGCAACTTGGAGTTGAGCAGACGGAGGGAATTACCAAGAAGAAACATAGTAGAGTTGAGATAGGATAGAAGGGCAAGATAGAAATAAGTTGCGTGATGTCCAGTGAGTCATTGGCGCAGGATGGGCACGAGCTGACCACTGTGTATCCTATGGATGTGGTTGTGGTGCAGTTTGAGTTCAATGCTGGCAACAAGAAGGAGAAGTACCTGAGCATGCAGCCTGGCGACACGGTGTATGTGCTTGCGAAGGACCAGTCTGGGTGGTGGGACGGTCTTATTATAGATGAGAAGAGTGACAAGGCTGTCCGTGGGTGGTTCCCGCAGAACTACACGAAACCGTTGCGGGATCACCACAGACTCTTTGGGAAGCGATCAAGCTCGCGCAGCTCGCGTAGAAGCAGTTTCAACAGCACGTCCAGGCCGAGCGTGGCGATGAACGTGATCGGTGGCAACGCGGGTACTGGAGATGGGGGAAGTATAGGTGCTTATCTCAACGTGGTAAACTCGAGAAACAGTATGAGCAGACGTGGTTCGTCGCACTTGGCACAGTCCTCTACTTCCCCTATGTTGATGACTTCTACTAGTGGGTCTCTGGAGAGGACAAATTCCATGCCTCATAATGCGCTATCGCCTAGAATGAAAGGCCAGGATAATGCGCGCTCATCTTCGGTGATTTCACACAAGCCAAATTTGAGCACGTCCTCCTCCAGATCGATGTCAAGTGTGGAAGTCAGAAACCAGCGAGAGGCATCTAAGAGTTCAGAGACAACCGCAGACAAACATGAGGAGATTAAAGTTTTATCCCTAGAAGAAATAGAGATGGTCATTAATAGTTTACACTCAGATATTACCCCTACATGGGTTCCGATACCTTTAGTGACAACTAGTGGAGTAGAAGGCAAGACTAATGATAAGTTGGTCTACTATAATAAAGATTTAGATTTATACTGTTCTGAGCTGCCATTGATCTCTAACTTGAATTTTGAATCAGAACTTGAGGCTAATCGTGATACCAAATTTCCAACACATGATCACTTAGTGAGTTTACAACCAAAATATCTAAAGACAATAACAGCCCCAAGTCCTAGAACGACACCTAGTTCTGATATACCAGCAGATATAGATGATGCTGCCTCTACAAATAAATCTGAAAAGGATACTAACGATCATGGGAATACAGATAATACTGAGGCAAAAAAATATGAAAAGGTTGAGAAGAACGAGAAGAATGAAGAAACAGACGGGCATAAAAAACAACACAGTTCACATGTGAAGCAGCCTGTCATGTCAAGAAGTGATTGGTTTTATCAGTTATCCAAGGATATTACGACTTGGTCAGAATTGCATGATTTAACGGCATATTATGCCAAACTGGCACACAGAATGTTTCTGTCGGACAACAAATATAACTTCATGAAATTTTTTGATTTGACTTCTAATTATATTACATTTATGGTATTAGCATGCAGGCTTATTCAAAATCAGGAAAAATTAAGAAATCTTCCCAAGGATATAAAGAAAGTATTCAAGCATATGATCACTTCTTTGGGTAAAATAAATATCAACTCGAGATTATTTTTCGATGCATCCCTCCGCAAGAAATATCAATTCACTGGTGTGGAATCTTTGGCAAATAACACTCAGAATCAAAATATCGATAATAATGATGATGCTGCTGCTGCAGGGAAAGCCCGTGAGGATATATTTGAGAATAGCCCAAATGCAGGAGACAGCCCACTTGCTGGTAAGAGAAATGTAAGTACGAGCACGACAGATACATTAATTCCGTACCACAAAAATAGCTTAACTACAGAAGAAGATAGCGGAAATAACAGTGATCTGATTTCACCTTCTTATATTGATGCAAATCAGTTTTATGCTCATAGTTTATCCAACTATCAAAGGAACTCAGTCACGGCAAGTACCCCACGAACATCAATTCAAAGTACTGGTATAAACTCTTCGGCAGCCACACCAACAGCAAAGGAAAATATACCAAAATCATTAACAAAAACTATTTATGACATAATTGACACCGAGTTCAATAGACTGTTCAAGCATATTCAATACCTTCATCATATCCTACAAATGTCGGTAATTAATGGTGATGATGCCTTACCACAGCTATTACCAAGATTCTTGAAGTCATCTTTTAATGGAGGATCGTGGAATAATCCTTTTTCTAGCTTTATTTCTAGTGACTCGACTATTAATCAAAAGAATAGCTCACATTCAAGTACTAGGAATAGCAACAATGATATTTTGTCGAGATCGCATAATTCTTCATTATCGGCAATCCAAGGAAAGTTAGGTGATTCGTTTGCTTCAGCTGCTGGCAGCTCAGGTTTTGTAAACGATAACCCATTAATGCATAGTAGTTCAGCCGGTAATTTACCTCCTTTGGCATCAGCACCCTCCTTCGTTAATAGTTCAAAGGGAAATCCCGCTAGACACTTTTTGAGAAATAGACCATCCAAGAGACGGTCAAGATATCCGTTAAATAATGAGACATTGGCGACAATGAATAGAATCTCTTCTCAGATATATGATAGACTAAACAGCCTAAACGGTGAGCACTTGAATATCATGAATCAGCCAAAGACGAGGATGAGAAACCTTGAAATTAATTCTAGTATTTATGAACAAGTGAATCAAAATAATTTATTGCTGGAAATTCTTGAGAATTTAGATTTAACCATTTTCATAAATCTGAAAAGATTAATAAAGGCTCCACCCTCAACTTTAGATCCAGAAAGCCAAGAGTTTTTGATTCACGCTATGTCTTCAATATCTTCAGTATTGATAGAGTTCTTTGATATTAAGCAGGCATTTCATGATATTGTTATGCGTTTAATTATGACCTCCCAGCAAACTACATTAGATGATCCATATTCTTTTGCATCAATGAGATCAAATTTGATTGTTGGATACTATGAACCCATGAAACGAACTAATACTATTGGAATGAAAAGCTTCAATCAAAGAAAGACTGATAAACATGCTGCAGAATTGTATAAATCATTAGTTAGTCAAGATGTTGAGTTTAATGACCTGAACTTCTTGAATAACTCTGATGATTTCATAGATGCGTGTGAAAAATATGTTGAGATTGCAAACCTATCTTGTATCGTTGTCGAGCAACTAACAGAAGAGCGTGAGAATTTATTGAATTATGCTGCGAGAATGATGAAGAATAGATTGACTACCGAACTTTTAAAGGGTGAACAAGAACGCTGGTTTGATATTTATTCTGAGAATAACTCTGACGATGAGGATGAATTACCCCGTGAAAACGAGGCAGGTGAAGAAAATGAAGCACAAAAAGAAGTATCAGGACAAGTAACTGAATTACCATGGTTTCTGTTGCCGGAATACGAAGATGATTTGATCTACGATACCAAAGGTAAAATTCGTGGTGGAACAAAGGTTGCACTTATCGAACACCTAACGTGTCATAGTATTATCGATGCAAGTTTCAATGTTACATTGCTAATGACCTTCAGAAGTTTTATGACTACAAGGGAATTCTTTTATGCATTGATTTATAGATACAACCTATACCCGCCTGAAGGTTTGAGTTTTGATGAGTATAATATCTGGATAGAAAGAAAGCTGAATCCTGTGAAATGTAGAGTTGTGAATATTATGAAAACCTTTTTGACTCAGTACTGGACGCCCAAATATAATGAATCAGGCGTAGGTGTTATTGTTAGCTTTGCCAAGATGGCCGTATCAGAGAAAATACCTGGTTCCGACATACTACTATCAAAAATTAATGAAAACATTTTTGGGAATGATGCTCAAACACCATTGGAAGGTGAGAATCCTTTGAATTCCCTTCAATCTGTTGGCCTGCCAACCAAGAATAATGTTGAACAAACTGCTGTTAAATTGCATAGCTCAATGAAATCCTCTGACTTATTGGATATTGATCCGTATTTATATGCAGCACAACTGACTCTAATTGAACATGACTTGTATCTGAGAATAACTATGTTTGAATGTTTAGACAGAGCTTGGGGAAATAAGTACTGTGATATGGGCGGCTCACCTAACATTACAAGATTTATTGCGAATGCCAATAGTTTGACCAATTATGTTTCTTTCACAATTGTCAAACATGCTGATGTTCAGAAAAGAGCTAAATTAATTCAATATTTCATTACAGTTGCTCAGCATTGTAAAGAGTTGAACAATTTTTCATCAATGACCGCTATCGTTTCAGCCTTATATTCTTCGCCTATTTATAGGTTGAAGCAAACATGGAATTTAGTACCAACCGAAACAAAAGAAGTGTTAGATAACTTAAACAGTTTGATGGACTCGAAGAGAAATTTTATCAAATATAGGGAATTACTGAGATCGGTTAAGGATGTCGCTTGTGTTCCATTTTTTGGTGTCTATCTATCAGATTTAACATTCACATTCGCAGGTAATAGTGATTATCTTGATGGAAAAACAGATATAATTAATTTCGGAAAGCGGTCGAAAATTGCAAATATTATTGAGGGCATTTTGACTTTCAAGAAATTCCATTACAAGCTAAAGAGGCTAGATGATGTGCAAACTGGAATTGAAGAGGGATTAGAAGGCGTTCCTCATATAGAGAAGCAATACCAACTATCTCTGCAGATTGAACCTCGTCCGGAAACCACAAAAACTGGTAATACCAGCGGACACCACTCCCATGATAGACTTAACAAAAGTAGTAATCCAGAATACGCAGAGGAAAAACCACAACCTTTCATAAACTTTAGGCGAAAGAAACAAACCTCTAAATTTTTTGGATAATTGCTAGTTATCTATTCATCAATATATATAGACATTTCTTTCCTCTTTCTTTCAGAAGCTAGTCTTCTGGTTTTGAAATGATTATTACAATACAGCTATGTCTTCGATTTAGATTTTTACATAGACCGATACACAAGTAATGGTTTTTGATGTTTTTATTGTGTTTTTAATATTATGTTTTGGCTGATGTAGCTCAGAGTGGATAGAATGCAGACAATGATCGAGCCGGGCCATGTTAAACTACCACTGTGCATATTTCCCTGGCTACTATTACATTTAACTAAGGTATAGTGCTGTACGACGTGAAGGTGTAGAAGTGTCAAAGGTGGGGCGCAATGGTTCACTGAGCCTTTAACGTGTATTGCCATCGTGAAACTACTGTAGTAGTAGTAAGTAAGCAATAAGGTCAGTTAAACTAATAACTAGACCAATTACGTGTCAGGTCTTAGGTTTAATCATATAGTAATCTCGAATTGATACATGTATAGCTAGATCAGAAGCTATAAGATGTTCAAGCAACTATCCCAACTTGGGAAGAATTTGACTGATGAGCTGGCCAAAGGTTTGACTGATGACCTAGGGAATGGAAGCCAGACCGATTTAACTGCTGTTCCTGATGACAATAGTGGTTTGCCGCGCGAAGTACAGTTAAAGCTTCGAAAATTCGAAAAATATGAACAAAAATATCCCTTACTTTTACAAGCTTATAAGACTGAAAAGTCTAAGAGTGAGAAAATAGAAGCATTAGAGAAAATATTAGCTGAAAATACACCTGTAGGGAACTTGGATGATGCTGTTGAAAGTTTGCCTACATTCTTTAAGAATTTGAATGATAAGAACAGCATGCTAAATGAAGAGATTAAAAGATTGACTATGGAGCAAAAGAAAACGGATAACGATGAGCAGAATGATGCGAATGAAGCAAAGATTAGAGAATTGGAGGAACAACTTGAAACTCAAAATAGAAATTCTAAAGAAAACTCCAATAAACTTGTTGAAAAAGTAAAGTTATTGGAAGAGGAAGCCCAGGCAATGAAACTTGAAAATGATAAACTAACAAAATCAACTGAAACTCAGGTGGCAGACAAGCAGAAGTTAATTGATCAACTAAAAGGTCAGATACAAGAGCTCGAGGATAAGAGTCGTGAGGCATTTGAAAATAGTATCGATGTCACTGGTGAAACTGAATCTTTAAAAAGTACAATCGATGAGAAGCAGAAAGAGATTGATAGTTTAAAAGCTCAGATTTTAGAGATTAGTACAAAATCTCAAAATACATCACTAATTAGCACTACAACAGCGTCTACTGGTAAAGGAAAAAAGAAAAAGAACAAAAAGAGCAAAGGTGGGGTAAATAATGCATCATTGCCAGCGCCAATTGAAACTGCTAATTTATCTGTTGACATGGATGGATTACAAAATGAGTTGAAGGATATAAAAATGAAATGCGAAGAATGGAAGGCTAGGTATGAGGAGCTACAATCCAGTAGCAAGTCTATAGTAGAGATTGAAACAAAGAACTCGGCATTAGAAGAAGAATTGGTAAAAGTAAGAGATTCACTAAAGCAAAAGAACATTGAAATAGAAGAAGTCAGGGATATGTTGAGAGAAGTTGGAAATGATCTTGTCGATGCAAGAGATCAAATCAAGAATGCTAATAGTAATGCTGGAAAGGAGGTAGAAGAAGTTAAAAAAGAACTAGATAATCTAAGAAGTAAGAATGCTAGTATGATAGAGACCTATGAAAAAACACAATTAGAACTAAAGGCCAAAATTGCCTCATTGAATGGTGAAATATCAGAAATGAAACTAAACCAAACTACAATATTGAAAGAGAAAGAAATAGCATCGAAGGACGCAATTGAAAAATTAAGTGTCGAAAATAAAACTTTGAAGGCCCAGTTAAAAGATATAAATGCAATTAAACTAACTCTAACTCAAAGAGAAAAAACTATTGGATATTTAGAAGAGCAGGTTAAGCAGTATAATGAGAAAAATGCTGTTGTTCAAGCTACCATTGAAAAACTTGAAAAGGAGTTAAAGTCCAAAGAATCTCAGCTTACAACAATTCAAAATGAAAATGAATCACTGAAAAAGGAAGCCAAAACTAATGTGGTATCTTTGGAAAACTACCTCAAAGAGAATGGTAAATTATCCGAAAGACTATCAATTCTTCAAGAAAAATATGATACAGCACAGAATCTGAAATCGAATTCAAATGAACAAGTTGATTCTATTAAGAGACAGTGCAATGAATTAAATGTTAAACTAAAAGAATCAAATAAGCGTATTATGTCACTTGAGGACGAATTGAATGAATATATGAATACTTTACAGGAGAAATCCCGAGAATGTGATACAATGAGAAGGTTGATCTCCGATCAGCAGAATGAGGAGAGTTCAGGTCGTCAAGAAATTGAGAACAAGCTTGCCTTGTTAACAGATGAGAGGAATAAAATGGAATCTGAACTAGCATTGCAAACCTCAAGAAAGAATAGGGAAATTCAAAATTGGAAGAACATGAATGATGATTTGAAATCCCAACTCAATCAATTACAATTTCGCGAGAAGCAATTGTTGTCTCAAATTGAAGATTTGAATAATATAAGTCAAACATTAAAGAGGTCAACCAACAATGATGAAGATGAATCTGGAGAGTTGAAAAAAGTTGCTGGGAATTTAAAGGAGGCATTACAAAAGGCAGACAAGAGGATCAGCGAACTTCAAGAATCCAACGAACAGCTTATGAAATTAAATTCAGATGCTAACAAAAAGTATGAAAGACTCTCGAATAATTATAGAACTTTATCTTCTCAATTAAGCACATTACGAGAAAAAAGTAGCATCGATCGTTTGTCAAGACCCTCTAATGAATCTATCAGAAGTCGTTCTAATTCTGAGGTTTCTGTGACAAGTAATAGCTCAGTAAAAATAAGTCCAAGAGCTTCTGAGGCACAACCCGATGTTAATGAGAAAATTGCATACATAAAGAATGTTTTGCTGGGTTTCTTAGAGCACAAAGACCAAAGAGCGCAATTACTTCCAGTTATTGCTATGCTGCTTCAACTAGATAACAACGATGAAAAGAGATTATTGATGAACATCAAGTAAGCATCCAGCAATACAGTATCACTTATATTTTTGGACACAGCCATCAATATTGCTTATCTAATGGTAACTTGATAGTTGACAGTTGGGAATGTGCGGGTAAACAAGTATCTACTTTCATTTGGTTGCTTCCAATTATGTCATTTATTTGCAGTGCCACCTTAACGTTCTTCTCAGCTGTATCATGTTCTAGAATTATCCCTTCGGTATACTTCTTTTTCCATTCACGCACGTTTTTAAGAATGTCTTCTTCTGTGATTTGATTTTTACTTAATTTCCAATCAAATGTGTCGAAGTTCCATACAATAGGTGTCAGATTTAAACGTGCTGCAACAGCTCTGACTCTATTATCAAGACCACCATATGGAGGCCGAAAGTACTTTGGTATTACACCGGCTGTTGCGTTCATTATCCAAATTGACCATTGTAACTGTGCGGCTATTTGTCTATTCGATAATGATGGTAGATGCTTGTGCGACCAAGTATGAGTTCCAATAAAATGGCCCTCATTAACCATCCTTTTGAAAATATCTGGATAGGTGGCAATGTTTAGTCCGATAGTGAAAAAGTTGGCTTTACCTTTAAAGTTATCTAGTAATTGGTTAGTATATATTGAAGGTCCATCATCAAATGTTTGTGTAAAAGTTGAGCAGGTGTAAATATCTGTCTTAGAGCAACAACCATCGCAATCAAATGAGCAATTTTTTGGTGGACTATAACCCCATCGAGTGCGGCACCTTTCATGATTGTATCTTGAGTTTTCCGGAATGTTATCCAACTTGATATTAGGAATGAACGGTGGATCTAAGCCGGGCCATTTCTTCAAGCCTGTTATATCTGTCAACCATTGTGGAAATGGAGTTGACACACTGTAAGCAATATTGGCGATTACATAATGTAGCAGTAATAGGTATATAGTCAGTATTTGTAACATTTGTACGGTCATTGAGCTGTTCTTTTGTATTGTAAATTAATAAGGGCTGAAGAATGTTTAATAAACAATGCCATTTTTTGCAAGATATATTTGTATAATACAGGATTGATCTTAAGTAGAAATAATTTGAAATTACATGGCATACAATGAGAGAGTGTTATTTACTATTTGATCGACGTTTTGACACAAAAAAATCTCGCCAATCCAGTATTTCTGTATGGTCGGCCTAACATAACAAAAACATTAAATCAGTTAGTTAAAGTATAGATAAATACACATCTTAAAACACAATGAACTTCAATAGCACATTCTTTCCAATCGGTTTGAATACTCTTATTAAGTGAGGAAATATTTGATCAAACCAGATGAGATCTACAATTTTTTCGTTATCATTGCAAGATACATGCAATTTCCCACATGAAATGATATATAGAACTTTTAGCTTCAACAATGAACAGAAACTCAAGAAACCTGTATAGACAAGGTAATAAAACCCAGATCAATAAACAGAAAACGGTTGCGATAAGAATTTTGATTTTTATCCGGGTTTAAATTACAGAAGCGCCTATTTGTAAATCAACCAAATTACTGAAAATATTAATATAGTATTCCAGACTTATATTCCGTACATCAAAGTTAATAAGCGGTTTTAGCTCAGTTGGGAGAGCGCCAGACTGAAGATTCGAAAACTTCGGTCAACAAGTTATCTGGAGGTCCTGTGTTCGATCCACAGAAATCGCAATTTATTTTTTTTTTATTTCATTTTTTTATGGCTGCACTGATTTCAGTCCTCAATTTACTCTCTCACTTAAAAGCCCTACACAGAATCATCACAAGAGACGTACTTTATTAGCCTGATATTACATGATAAGAAAAAAAGTAGTTGTGCCATCACACCTCGGGAGAAAGTGTCGTAGAAGGCTCTATTTACAGCTTTTCCATTGACCCGCATCCCTATTGCTTGTTCTTGGTTCCGTTCTTTGCCACACCAAATAACGTAAATAAATCATGAGTGAGGCTGATCTGACCCTATCACCCTTTTTATTCTATAAAACACCAGATTCCACGTTTGAGGATAGCCCTCCGGTGTGAGACCGTGAAGCACAATAGTGGTTTCCCAGAACAGCATCGGTGACCTCTGAGCGAAAAGGATATGGAACGCAGATTTCTATTTAAACTTCTTTCTCTTTCATTTTTGTTAATGTGGCATCACGTTATCAGTGATAAAAATTGGAATTGCTTTCCGGACTAAAGGAAGCATCGATCCATCTCATTCTTTTTGGGCCTTTTTAGTACTTTTCTCAGATCAATTTAGAGTCTACCGGCCATTTTGTCAAAAAGGGAATCTTGGTAGAATGATATCGAGTTCTCCCATTAATCCGAGTTCTCTAAAAAATCGTCCAACAACTTCAACTACTCTTGAAGCTTTAGGCTTTCTCCTAGATTGTAATTTCTGTTAATTCTTGCCCTTGGTACTAGAGCAGACCACGACCAAGAACTGCCCCCCCATATGTTATGCTCCCATATGCCATGCGTAGATATTCACGTTGTTTCAAGGGTTTGATACATTGCCACCGGGAATTTGGATCCGGAGCATGCTGATCAAGATAAGTACTGTAAAGATGCGGTGTAACAAACGATGCGTAGTTGTTTGAACCTTGATTTGACTCATCTTCCATTTCAAACGTGGGCTTTTCTCCTTCATCATTAAGGTAAACTGCAATAGTTGCTTTGTTTGAACAAATGGCTGAACATCACACATACACAGGATGATGAAATTAACACCGGCCTGATGGGCTGCCAATTGAGTTGGCTTATTCTCCCATTGTCCCTAGAACATTATCTAATTCCCTTGTAATAGGCAACTTGTACCCACATCCATCAAACCCGGATTAAGGGAACACACGCTATATGTTGCTTTGTGTTTGAAGCAATAGTTCTCAAAGAAAAAAAAAATAAGTATATAAACAGCTTGAAATATATGAGAGTTGGTGTTTTCGGTCTGTTCTTCAAGTTCAAGACATCAACATACAACACTATTCCACAACAAATAACATATATTAAATCTAAACAATGCTAAGAACTATTGCCTGCAGAAGACTATCTACCTACTGCTCCATACGGGAGATGTACAAAGCTTCTGCCACCATTGGTAACTCTGCTGCTATCAACACTTCCCAATCAAATAAGGAGGTTAACAACATATATACACAGAAACAAGTGTCTTCCCAAAGAGACAAAGTTTCTAAGCCGCTGATCATCTGCACAGACAACGAAGATGTGGAAACCGTGCAGGAACACATCAAGTTGTAAAACTATCTAGCAAAGAATGACTACCTTAACATTCTATGATTTCTATGACAGATACATCAAAAAATTACAAAAACATGCATTGTCCTTTTACTAATAGTTTTCCCAATCCCATTTTACTTCATAATATATTATATCATAACACCGCTATTGAAATTATATTTTTGTTTTGTTGGCAAGAAAGGCTAAAGCTATGATCTACTGGGTAGATCTTTTTTTCGGGCCTTTTTTATACACTTCACCTTTTCAGACTCCGGTAGTTCTTAAGGATACTTGGTTTTTAAACTTTCCAATTATATAGCGGTATTGTACAGCAACTGTACATCACTTCCTCACTCTTTTCTTTTTATTTCCTATTTAAGATATACAATTAATAAAAAAAGTATTATACTCTTCCGAATCGGGTAAATCCAATTTAGGCACCGGTGTCCCCCACACGCACAAATAATTAAATTACTTTACGATGCCAATTAATAAAAAAAAATGAATTTAGAATAAATTAGTGTTCCCACAGTTTTTCTAGGGTTCAACATTTATTCATCACTGAAACCCTAATCCTCCCTTTAAACAGCGAAATTTGAAAAAAAAAAATGGAATATAATGAAAAATTAGAGATTAGCTGGGGATTTCAATACTTTACACTACTTGTAAAAGAGCACCGAGGACACTGACAATTCCTAAGCTTCAACCTAAGAAGTTATTAATAGCATCTACACATGTATATACACTACTAATGCATCCCTACGTTGACAATCACACGAATGTCATAAACCCGAATCTCATCGGGTTGATCATAGTTTTAGGACACCTGCTATTCTGCATTCAAGGCATTGGCCAACTGATATGGCTTCTAAGATATCGACACCACCACAGAGATAGATGTATATCAATAAGAACTAGGGAGCTATCTGCACGCAACTGGTTCTTCATCACATTGTATGTGGTTCTATCGTTGTCGCTGACAGTTCTTCATTTATTGCTAGGCAAAGGAACTATTGAATTATACCATGATAATCCTTGGGTTACATGGGCTTTTTCGGTACAATTGTTATATGCATTAATCATACTTTTGCCCTCTTTCATTATCGAGTCCTTTACCTTGAATTATGCCATGGCTAATCAGATCATGTACTCAATATTTCTAGCAATCGTATTTTTGTTTCAATTATCGACAAATACAGAAGAATACTCAATGATATCACCATTCTCGATAAACAATAAGTTTTTGACTATACTGTTTGCATTGCACGTCGTCTTGGCAGTATCATTGACAACTCTGTACAAACCTGTTAAGAAATTGACAACACTCTACAATGACAACGAGTGGTTCAAAGATTTCAACTTCCTGGTCAACATTACCTTTGTCTGGCTGAACCCATTACTCACAGAGACGCACAAACTGAATTACATAAAAAACCCTGGGAAATTACCCTTGCCACCAATAAACCTTGACATAAGATACTTTACAAAGGAGTTAACCGCTAATTGGGAAACACAGAAATGGTCCGGTAGAAACTCTCTGATGGGCGCACTTTGGAAAACATTTGGCACTACAGTGCTAATCTCTATATCATATGAAACCACAAGAGATTTATTAACTATAATGCAACCACTATTACTTAGAAGCTTTATAAAGTCCTTCAATAAAGGGGACTACCAAGAGTACCCGCCTCTGCACTCGTTCTTAATCTCAATGGCAATATTTGCAATTGATATCTTGTCTATCTTCTTGACAAACCAATTCTATATTATCATCTTCGAGGCTGGCCTGGGTATAAGGGGATCTCTCGCCGCTATGATATACCAGAAGTCCCTTAGGTTATCCTTAGCCTCCCGTAACGAAAGTCAGATTGGTGATATACTAAATATGGCATCGGTAGATGTCCTGAGAATTCAAAAATTTTTTGAAGATGCACAGACTATCATCGGTTCACCAATCCAGATTCTAGTGGTATTATTTTCATTATACTTCCTTTTAGATAAGGCAATTTATGCAGGATTATCAGTAATGGCTGTAATGATCCCTTTAAACACTTTACTATCCAGAAAATTGAAAGTTTTGTCAAAAACTCAAATGAAATTCAAGGATTCACGCATTAAAACGGTTAGTGAAATCTTGAGTTCTATCAAATCAATCAAACTATATGCATGGGAAGAGCCTATGCTAAAGAGATTATTTCATATAAGAAATGATTTAGAGCTAATGAACTTAAAAAAGATTGGTATCATGAGTAACTTTATTTCCTTTGCATGGAATGCAGTGCCATTGGCCATCACATGTGCGACTTTTTTTACATTTGCCGTTATATCAAAGACGCCGCTATCACCAGAAATTGTTTTCCCTGCTTTGTCACTATTTAATATTTTGAACAGTGCCATCTATTCTATCCCATCAATGATAAGTAGAATAATTGAAACAGGTGTATCAATTTCGAGAGTAAAGAAATTCTTGCTGTTAGAAGAACTTGATAATTCTTTTATTGAAAGGTCAGTAACTCCTGAGGACGATACAACACCGGTATTGAAGATCAATAACGCAACTTTTCTTTGGAGATCGAAGGAGAACTTGCACAAGGATGACAAAAACGGTGAAAATGATGTTGAAGCAAGAATAGAATCATCTCAGATAGCTTTGAAGTCGATTGATAACTTTGAAGTTCCCAAATCGTCACTTATTTGTGTTGTAGGTAGAGTAGGAGCTGGTAAATCTACCATATTAAAGTGTATTTTAGGACAACTGCCTTGCATTTCAGGCAATAACGACCATCTTTCTCCACAATTCCAAATAAATGCCACTACAGTAGCTTATTGCCCTCAAGAGGCATGGATAATGAATGCAAGTGTTAAAGATAATATCTTGTTTGGCCATAAATATGACGAGGCGTTTTATAAAGCCACCATAAAAGCCTGTCAACTATTACCTGATATCAAAGTTCTACCTGATGGTGATGAAACTATGGTTGGTGAGAAGGGTATAGTACTATCTGGTGGTCAAAAAACTCGATTATCACTTGCAAGAGCTGTATATTCCAGGGCTGACTTATACTTGTTGGATGATATATTATCTGCTGTCGACACAGAGGTATGTAAGACTATAATAAAGGAAGTATTGGATGAAAAAACTGGGCTGTTAAAAGATAAGTCCATCGTGTTAGCAACAAATACGATTTCTGTGTTAAAGCACTCTACCAAAATCTATTTACTAGAAAATAAATCCATCGCACAGGAAGGAAACTATGATGATATAATGAACAACCAGCAAGACAGTAAACTAAAAAACATTCTGCATGAGTTTGATTTAGAGAAACCTGATACTCCTGCCGTCCAGGAAGGAACAGATCCCACAAGTGCTATCAACCTTCTACTAGAAGATGCTCTCTCTGGTGATGATGATGAAGAAGAGGATAATGAGCAATTGGACATACAGCAAATATCTACTAGAAGGGCGTCATTGGTTTCTCTGAAGCCCATTCAGCATCTGTCTAATTACGATCCAAAAAAGAAAACTTCACAACAAGATGAGAAGTCAGAAAGAGGAAGAGTTAAAAATAGTGTATATGTGTCCTATATGAAAGCCTGCGGATATTTAGGCATATCGTTCTTTTTCTTATTCCTTACCTTAACTAGATGCTTTGATTTATTGCAAAGCTTTTGGTTGAAACATTGGTCTGAGTCTAACCAAAAGGCGAATGGTAATTATAACTTATTGTGGTTTTTAGGTGTTTATGCGGCAATTGGATTAGGAGGAGCATTTTGTAATAATATGAGAAGTTTAACAATGTTGCTTTATGGCTCTTTAAGAGGTTCTAGAAAGTTGCATAATAAAATGGCAAAAACCATAATGAGAAGCCCAATGTCTTTTTTCGAAACTACACCAACAGGGAGAATTATAAACAGGTTCTCATCTGATATGGATTCTGTTGATACAACATTACAAAATGTATTCTCACTCTTTTTCAGATCTATCTTGGATTATATCATAACTGTTATCTTAGTGACCTTTAACATGCCATTATTTTTTTTATTGAACGCTGGTCTCCTGGTCATTTACTTATATTACCAAAGTTTTTACATTGTGCTTTCTAGAGAATTAAAAAGGTTAACGAGCATATCATATTCGCCTATAATGTCATTGATGGGAGAAAGTTTGTCAGGCCATTTTACAATATCTGCTTATGAACAAATAAGGAGATTTTCGCATCTGAATTATGAAAGAATTCAATTCAGTATCAACTGTTTCTTCAATTACAGATCTTCTAATAGATGGCTTTCTGTCAGGTTGCAATCGATAGGTGCCTTAATTGTATTGAGTACTGGACTATTAGCCCTAAGCAGTTTAGGTACAGATCACCAACTTTCATCTGGACTAGTGGGTTTGTTGATGAGTTATGCTCTCCAAGTAACGTCGTCACTCATTTGGATCATTAGGTCTTCAGTTTTGATAGAGACAAATATTGTTTCTGTAGAACGTATCGTCGAATATTGTGATATCAGTCCAGAAGCACCTGAAGTGAAAGAAGAGCATCGACTTGATGATAATTGGCCAAACCAAGGTCAAATAGAATTTAAGAACTATTCAACATCATATCGAGAAAATTTAGATCCTGTTCTAAAGCATATCAATCTAGTTATTTCTCCAGGAGAAAAGATTGGTGTCGTTGGCAGAACAGGTGCAGGAAAATCAACTTTGTCTATGGCACTTTTCAGGCTACTAGAACCGACTGCTGGTACGATATCAATCGATAACATAGATATTACTAGTATCGGTTTACGTGATTTGAGAAGCCATATTGCAATCATTCCTCAAGATGCACAAGCATTTGAGGGTACCATAAGATCTAATTTAGATCCTTTTGAAAAGTTTTCCGATGACGACTTGTGGCATGCCATCGAGCTATCTCACCTGAAATTTCACCTAGAAACAATAGCAAAAGAGATAAATGATGATTCTGAATACTCTGATAGGTCAAGGTTGGAATCTCCATTGGATATACCTGTAAGAGAGGCTGGAAGTAATTTATCTGTTGGCCAAAAACAGTTACTCTGTTTGGCTAGAGCTCTATTGAATAAGTCTAAAATACTGGTATTGGATGAAGCAACCGCTTCTGTTGATGTAGAAACCGATAAAATTATTCAAGAAACGATAAGAAAAGAATTTGCAGACAGGACTATTTTGACAATTGCTCATCGGCTTGATACTGTTTTTGATAGTGATAGAATCATTGTTCTCGATGGAGGTGAGGTAAAAGAGTTTGACAAACCAGAGACGCTACTTGAACAAAAGGACTCCATTTTCTATAAGTTATGTGACAATGGAGGCTATTTAAAGAACAGAACATAGCACTCAATATTCTATTTTAATAAATTGTTTATATTCCAAAACTTTATTACGGCTTATCTATTGAATTAGTCGACACCACGATTGAACGGACTAAGAGTTTGCATAATGCCTAGTTCATCCATGTAGATTTATCACTTACAGTCCATTTGAAAGGATGACATTACAATGTAGTTTAATCTAACACATTTTCTGAAAAGACAGATGATAATACTACATTCTTGAAAGAATCTTTTCTATAAAGTAATAAGCTCGCGTGGCGTAATGGCAACGCGTCTGACTTCTAATCAGAAGATTATGGGTTCGACCCCCATCGTGAGTGCTTTTTTTTGATAATCATACAAAGATGATGGAGATGATCATCATTATACGCCAATATTTTATCACCTCCTTACTAGATACATATCACTCTCCATATATTTGCCGTTTATTCTAACTAAATTTACATGCATGTCATTAAATCCCATTTTATATAGCTTAAGCGTTATCTCCATTATCGATTGCTGCTACCTTGGCTGCATCTGTGGTTGAATTAGCCCATATTTTTTCCAGCCCTTTCTTGAATACGTCAATATTGTAGTCGACCACTGTTAGGCAATTTTCAGTATCAGTATCGTTAGGCCTTATTAAAGCCACTAATGCCAATCCTCTTATCATCTGTCTCAGATAAATAACAACACCGTTTGCAAGTTGCGAGACATTCTTTAGCTCTCTCTTCTTTGGCTGTTCATTACCATCACTTATCAGATTCTGGGTAGCTTTGTACAAATCAAAGAGATCAATAGTTACATCAACAAATTCAGCACATACTTCATATGTTTGTATATCTACCGGGTTAGAATCTGTGGAAACATATATCTTTGAATTAATATCAAATAGGAAAGCCTTTTCGATTTTTGAGTGTTGAATCAAGTTGTCCAACATATTTTCCAAGAATGATAACTCGGGAATCAACTTCTGTACAATCCTCGAAAATGCTTCATAGATTGAATGGTCAAAAATAGAAGTCAAGTAAAATGAAACTTGAACACCATCCAGGCCCAATTCTAGTAATTCCTCTCCTGTTCTTTGCATGATATCTCTCTGAGCATCCACTTTAAAATCCTCACTTAACCCATCAACCTTATGTATAAGCACCTCTATATTAATCGAAGGGTTGACCTTGTAAGCATATTCTATAATCATAGCTAAGTTCGTAACGGCATTCATGTACTCATCTTGTGAGTCTATAACATACACGAGAGCACCGACACTCTTAAATAATTCTGCAGAGTCATAATTTGGTTCAAAGTAGTTCAATTGTCCCGGCAGTTCCATGACTGCCAGGTCAATCAGTGTCGAGAAGTGCTCCATTGTAGGGTTGGAAGTAGACTCTAGATACAGGGTATCTAATGGTTGCATATTGTGGAATACCACTTTGCAAATGGATGATTTACCACATCTCCTCAACCCCATTAGGAGTACCATCGCCTTAGAGTCTGTATTTTCAAGACTCATTTTCTGTGTGGCTTCTAATTGATACTAAAATCTCAAACGTTCTTATAATAGTTGCTTCAACTTTACAGTACCCCAAGGATCAAGTATAATGCTGCCTTTATTGCCATCCCATTATAGGTTTGCTGGAAGTCGTGAAATTTACTTCGGTTACCTATTTTAATTGATTTTTTCAACCGAAAAAGGATGTATCCGTCATATGAAGTATGATAATCGTAGTAGTATGACATATTTTATAGGATTTTTATTCTAGTTTAAAAATATAGTAAATAGAAAGCTATAATAAAAGAAAAGATATTAGTTAAGAAGAACACATCTCTTGAGTGTGCTAGATTTTCTGAGAGGTATTTTTGGACTGAGTGTGAAATAGCTTATTAACTTACCATTGATATGCATAAAGGATAGTATGAAATAAAAATAATAATCATTGGTAAAAAAATAAAAGGACAAGACGCAAATTATGTTATGAATAGCTTCAGAGGTAATAAAAAGGAACAAACATGAAAATATTATTATTAGAATTTGGATAGAAAAAAATACAACATGCTTAAATTAATTTTCTTTCATGCTGAAAATATAGGCATAAATAGAAAACTATCTATTATCGCCCCTAATAACATTCGGTTTATAACAGTTGGGTTGAAATAGATCTTGATTGAGAAATAAATGATAAAAAATACAACAAATGCATGCAAAAAATAAAAATAAAATTTGAAGAATCTTTTTCTTTCCTCTTTGATTGGATAGTTTAAACAGGCGCCGTGATTTAAAGAAGGAAAAAAATAAATGCCATTTTTTATAAAAAAATATGTTTCATTTAGGGAATTATTCCTCATCATCATTCATCAGAGCACTGAACATATTCGTTGATGCCGAGTGCTTGATTGGAGCTTCTTCCTTTTGTAGAGGGTTTCTTGCGGTTTGAGCATTAGTGTATCTTCCAGAGGCTGATCTGGTAGTAATAAAGCTATCCTTTGATATGTTAGTACTACTACGAGAGGAGAATTCTCTCTTGGAATTCCTCAAACCTCTATCTCTGTTACTACCTTGTCTGGATGGGAAATCTCTGTCTCTTCCACCAGAACGTCTGGAGTTGTTTCTTGATCCCATGTTACTGCTGTTCATGGCCTTTAGTTGACGTGCCTTTTCGTCTTCTTCATGAATTTGCTTGATAGTCTTAGGACCTTGGTCGTTCTTGTCATTATTCCAGTTCTTCTCTTCTCTCAATTCCTTCAAATCGATCAACTTAAACTTGATTCTACTTGAGATCTTTCCGGCGTCGATAACATTTTGAATCAATTCGAATAGAGTATCTAGAAGATCGGAACCTAGCAAGACATTTTCACCGATTGCAAAGCTATCAGTTTCGAATTGTTGACCGACAGTGTTTAGTAACTCAACAACAGATTCTAAAACTTCATTAGATGGAGAGCCAGTTAAATCCTTCATTAACCTACGGAAACACTCAAACATCATTTTAACTGTTAGAAGATGCAAGTTGTATAGGAAACCAATGAAACGGACCAAACCAAGACCTCTTCTCTTGGCTGCAACAGCTTGGTAGTATTCATCAGACATCATTTCAGGTTCCATTGGGGAGTCATCCTCATTTGTAGGTAGTTTATCAGACCAACCCTTAGAGAATTCAGTGTGACATCTAGCAACTAGATATAAAAGAACTAGCTTAGGACCAGACTTACCCTCGTTGTTTTCATCGGCAATATCCTCGTTAAGATCTTTTACTAACTTACCACAAAGTTGTGCGTACATGGTAGACCAATGTGGTTCATCACATGCTTTTAGGAAAATTTGTTCAATGACAATTTGTAGGGTTTCACCGTTCTTTTCCCATTGTGATTGATTGGCAATTTCAATAATTTCAGTAGAAATTGGTTCGAACTTCTCTAAAGTCAACTTGTTCAACAAAGACTTCATCTTTCTTTCGACGTCTTCCTTTTCTAATAGAACAGTCTTACCATCTGGGGCATATCTAACAGTAGGCTCGCCATCTTCGGTAGTAGCCTTTTTGAGTCTGGATTTTGGAACCCATCTGTTGGCACTTGGCACCAATGGGGCCACTGGTTCAGCTGGTGGTTTTTGTTCTTGCTTCTCAGAGTTTTCATCGCCCTTTCTGAAAGAGTCTCTGGCGCCTCTTCTGCTATCCCTGTCCCTGTCACCTCTTCTGGATGATCTCTTAGAGTTACGGGTACTTCTTCTAGAGCCGTTACGAGAAGAGTTTGGCAAAAGAGCTGGATCTCTAAGGGATCTGGTACTGTTATTTCTTCTGTTGCCACTAGATGGTGGAATAACAATCTTGGATAAGACACTGGCTTTAAATTGCTCATCAACCTGGAAGTTAATCTTGGTCTTGAATTGCAGCAAGAAAGTAGGGCCATATGTGTACTTCATAGTCTCCTTCTTATATCTAGGGTCTGGTTTCTCCAAACCGGCTGGATATTCCATTGTGTATGGGTCCTCAATGCCCTCAGCCTTGTGCACGTTCTCTAGAAACACAGAGATGGAATTTTCTGGCGCAACAACAGCTTCTTCGGTCTTCTCCTCTGGAGCTGCCTCCTCCTTGGCATCTACCTCCACTTCAGCGTTGGATTCAGAATCATCAACCTTTTCTTCCACATCGGCCTCAATGGCATCGACATCTGCTTCAGCGTGAGCTTCCTTTTGGGCTGCAGCTTCCGCTTCGGCCTGAGCCTTGGCTTCAGCAGCCTTAGCCTCTTCAGCAGCCCTCACCTCAGCTTCGGCAGCCTCCTGCTTTTTCTTCTCCTCTTCCTCTGCAGCGCGCTTGGCGTCTTCCTCGGCCTTCTGTTTGGCAAGCTTCGCTTGCTCCAACGCAGCCTTACGCATCCTCACCTGCTCAATAAATGTCTTCCTCACCTGCTCAGCACTATCCTCACTCATGTTGTCAATGTGTTCGCTGGTCTACTCCGGCCACTTATCCTGATCCACCAATGACACCACCGCTTCTTATATACTTTGCAATCCCCCTCCACCATAGAACTCGATGGGCATCGCAAATTTTTTTTTTTTCACAAAAATTTTTCACTCGCTATTTACGTTTACAAGTCATGTGAGTTTGGTATTCATGCCAGCTAACTCCGCGGCATTAATTGCTGATCTCCGCGGTGAATACATGTACCTATATAAGTTGAAAGAAACTTTATTGCTATACTTACAGTCTACCACTGGGGATGTTGTGCCGTACCAGTAATGTGGCCAGTACCAGAACAGTGGTGAGGTTGTTGGATCATGGCAAGTGAAAGCCAGGCTGTACTTGATGCTGCACTGTAATGGTAGAGGATGATTACTTTGGTGAGCTTGCAATTGTATGTGTGTGTGACTCTTTGGGTGTGCAGGTGATGGGAAATGTTGGCAATGCAATGGGCCTGCAATGCCAAATATGCAGTAGTGGTTGAGAGCTCAACTGTTGTGGAAGTTGTGTGCAACGATGACACACGTTTGTGTGAAGAGTGCGATGAGATGACGCAAAATGGGGAAATCCAATGTGGCTTGACTGTATAAAAGACAGTGGGAAACAATGGTCGGGTGGAGAATCTTCCCCTATGGGGGCGGAATGTGTCATTAAAAAGAGCATAGACGACAACAAAGAACACAATTCGCCAAGTTTTCAGCAATGCAAGACGTACCTGTTAAGGCCAGGAGGCTGTCCCGAGAGCAGATCATCAATGAGATGGAGAAAGAGCAAGATGCCATTGTGGTGAAACTTTTGAAGGAGATTGAGACCTTGAAGCTCGAGAACACACGGCTGAGGCAGCGGCTAGCCATGTTTGCAGAAGACGCCCAGAACAATAACCACAGCACACAGGCAGCTCGCAGAAGAGCGGGCTCTGTGACGTCCACGACATACTCAAACTCTGCCATATTAACCGACGATGAAGAAGACGAAGACCACAACGGCCACAGACGAGACTCGTTTCTAAGAGTGCCAGTCTCCCCTACACACTCAAGACAGGCAAGCATGTCCTCGTCCGCATCTTCATCTTCAAACAGGAGACCATCCTTGGTGGTCAAAGAACAAAGACAATTGGAACTGCTAGAATTCAGGAAGAGAAACGCCTCACTATCTAAGAAGAAATAGACGTCCCCGCTGCTAGTTCGGCATATACATTAACGGTTCCAAAGTAAACATAAATATTTGTTACGACTATTTTTCTCTATACCAATGCTGTATACTACAAAAAAGTACCTTATTTATACAATCGAAGCTATAACCTAATAGATTTCCAATATGAATGGATATGCAAAGTGAAATGTGATCCCTTGTAGCAGTCAATAGTGGTATACACCTATACACCTCTCAAGCGCACAGGCTTTCTGCTTCCCAGTTTCACACTAAGATGGTGCGCTGGCACGATAGTGGGGAAGGGCGGAAAGGCGGAAAGGGAGGGTCTACGCTATCTGTTAGACGATATACTGCTCTCTTACGAGATTTCACTGGGGGGGGAACAAGAAGAGATGTGGTATATCTGTTTCTACGTAGCGTTCTGTGGGAAATAGCTTTCCGAGATATTGTTCTTCCCTTTTTCATGTGTCCCACCCCCATTATAACACCGATGATTACCCGATCAGGACTATTAATACCCCAACATCTAATTTAATGGTATTGGATGAGAGTTTTAAATTAGCCTCCGACCCTGATATGGAAATAGAGTTATATTAACATGGATTACATACTAGACGCTGGCTCGAGAGATAATTGATTATGTAATAGTGTTCTACGCTTTTTGATTTTATTACTTGGCGTTCCAACTCGCAGTTTGTGTGCCGCGCCAAAACTACCCACACAGAACACTGCTCAGCTGGTATAAAAAAGATAACATGCTCAGGTTCAACCAATGTATTGACTATAATTTACTTATATAAAATACCATTGATCAACAGCCAAACATAAAGATGGTGTGTGTGTGGGGGACCATGCCTAGTCCAGTTTTCACATTTAATATATCACATGACTTTAAGTATAGTGTTACATTTGTTTCTTTCTTTTTTTTCCAATTTGGCTGAAAATTTTTTTTTCACAAATTTTCTGCAGAAAGAATTTTTTCTTGCGATGAGCATCTCATCGCATCCCAATTTCATATATAAAGTATTGGTATTTTCAATGGGGGGTTGTAGTGTTCTTATTGTCTCTGTATATTCATTTATTGGTTAATTTCATATCACAGAATCACAACCATCCTCATATATAAATAACATCACCCAATGGCTAAATCTACAACTAAGAAGGTATCCAAGAAGGACCTAAAGCTCGCTAAGAAGGAAGTTGAATCTTCATCCGATTCCTCATCCTCATCCTCCTCATCTTCTGAATCTAGCTCCTCTGATTCCTCTTCTTCTGAATCCTCTGATGACGAAGAACCAAAGAAGACCAAGGAATCTTCCGACTCCAGCTCTTCTGACTCCAGCTCTTCTGAATCCGATTCCGATTCTGAATCCGACTCTGAAGAATCCAAGGAAGACAAGAAGGAATCTTCTTCCTCTTCCTCCTCTTCCTCTTCCTCTTCTGAATCTGACTCTGAAGAATCTAAGGAGGACAAGAAGGAATCCTCTGACTCTGAATCCAGCTCTAGCTCCAGCTCCAGCTCTTCCGACTCTGAATCCGACTCCGACTCCAGCTCTTCTGATGAAGAAGAGGAGGCCAAGGAAGAAAAGGACTCTAAGAAGCGTAAGGCTGAAGACGAAGAAGAAGAATCTTCTCCAAAGAAGGCTAAGACTGATGGTGAACCTGCCACCGTTTTCGTTGGTAGACTATCCTGGTCCATCGATGACGAATGGTTGAAGCAAGAATTCGAACACATCGGTGGTGTCGTTGCCGCTAGAGTCATGTACGAAAGAGGTACTGACAGATCTCGTGGTTACGGTTACGTTGACTTCGAAGACAAGTCCTACGCTGAAAAGGCCGTCAAGGAAATGCACGGTAAGGAAATCGACGGTAGACCAATCAATGTCGACATGTCCACCAGTAAACCAACTGTCAACCCAAGAGAAGACCGCCAAAAGAGATTCGGTGACATCCCATCCGAACCATCTGACACTTTGTTCTTGGGTAACCTGTCGTTCAACGCTGACAGAGACAACATCTACGAGATCTTTGGTAAGTTCGGTGAAATCATCTCCGTCCGTATCCCAACTCACCCAGAAACTGAACAACCAAAGGGTTTCGGTTACGTTCAATACACCAGCATCGATGACGCCAAGAAGGCTCTAGAAGCTCTACAAGGTGAATACATTGACAACAGACCAGTCAGACTTGACTACTCTACTCCAAAGCCAAACAACGGTGGTAACGGCGGTAACGGTGGCTCTCGTGGTGGTTTCAGAGGTGGCCGTGGTGGTAACAGCGGTGGTTTCAGAGGTGGCCGTGGTGGTAACAACGGTGGTAACCGTGGTGGTTTCAGACCTTCTGGTTCCGGTGCCAACCAAGCTCCTCTAGGTAAGCCAAGAACCGCCTTCGCTGGCCAAAAGAAGACCTTCGATTAAAACGTTTAAAAAAAATAATAAGGACTCATAATTAACATTCGTCATTATTTTTTTTTCTCATTTCTATTTCCAATCGGATACTAACACTGTATTATATTTTTTTAAAAATGGCATTAAAGCTTAATTCATTCAACAAGCTTTGATATCATTTTAAAAATGATTCTTCACAGTTTTGTAATACTCTTTTCCAATTTCCATCTTCTTTTACTCTAATTTTTTCTGTTTATTAACTTCAGGGCATTTTATTCAATAACCATTGACAATTATTTTCGAGATTTATCTCGTCCTCTCTATTATTTCTGTATATTAGTTGCACTGCGTGTTTACTATTTTATTTCGATTTGGGATTACTTACATCATTATTATTATTTTTTTCTTTCTCTGTAAAAGAACACTCCCATATTTTTATTATATAAGCATTTTAGCAAGAAAAGACTCAGTAATATTTCATCAATTTCTTTCTCCAAGTATTTATAAATGGCTTGAGTAACTTAAATAACATACTAATACGGACTCTATAATATGAATCTCATGACGTCATTTTAAACTAAGAGCTCATCGCCTGCAAAAATTTTCTAGGCGATGAGGCATCACAAAGCATAAAATAACAGGTACAAATACGATGAGACAACTCTGAATAGTAACCTTGAAGTATCAGCAAGAGAATAGTTTAACAACACCAATTTAATATGAACGTCCAAGATAGAAGGAGGCTTTTAGGACCTTCTAGTGCCAAACCGTTAGTTTTCAGCACAACCGCAAGCAAACCAGATGAAACAAACAAGCATGATGACAATAATGAAGAAAAGATAGCATTGCATACTGGATTTATTGCTAATTGCAATGGTTCAGCTTTAGTAGAGATCAAAGATACCAAGATTACTCATCACCAAACATCTTTAATCACTTCTGTGTACGGTCCGAAGTCAGTTAGAGGTTCGTTTACTTCACAAGCTTCCTTATCTATACAGCTTAAAAATGGTCTTTTAGAGAAATACGAATCTAGAGAGTTGAAAGAGGTAGCCAATTTCCTAACCAGCATATTCAACAGCGTTATAAATCTTAAAAGATACCCAAAATCAGGAATTGACATCTTTATATATATAACATATGAAAAAAGTCTCGAAAATTTCAAAGAGCAAGAACCAGCTGCTCCAGGCAGGAAATCAAACATCTATAAAATACTCCCCCACTGCATATCATCAATAACCATGGCTTTAATAGATGCTGATATCGAAATTATAGATCTAGCAGCTGCAGGTCAACACAATGGGAGTGTCGCTTCATTTATTAAAGGTGGACAAGAAGTTGTTGGGTTTTGGAAGGACAACGAAGACAATTCCGACATAGTTGAGTGCATTGAGACTTGTAAATCTCAATACTTAGAGTATAGAGCTTTGATGAGAACATATTTGGCTAACAGAGCAGCAGCATAAGAATTAACATATAGTTTTGAAAAGTATATTTAACGATTAAAATGAATTATTCTGTAAATTCTATTGAATATTTATATATCTATATATAATGGTTATCTATGCATATGAATTATTTGCATTCAATGAAGCGGTACAAGGTGGTGATATGAATATCATTACTCTAATTTGTCTAGTACTTCCTTAATTTCCCAAACTCTCTTAGCAATAACATCGATATCCCCATTGACTCTCTTGATATAATCCGTTGACAATTCTATACCAACGGAATCACGAATAAGTCTTTTCAAATTAAGGATTTTGAAGTAGTCATTGCCTTTATCATCAAATCTATTATTCTTTAAGACATGGAGCTCGGTCAAAAACTTCTTCAGCTCAATATTTAAAACTTCAGCAGAGGATGCTTCAAAATGAGGATAGGATATCTCGAAGGGTTTGGAAACCAAAAGAACTCTATGCGTACCCTTTGAATGGTATCTAAACTCATAGATACCATGCTTAAAATACATAAGATTAGCATCAAAACTGATTTTACCACAGACATAGTTTTCTGTACGTTGAAACTCTTGAATACATTTAGTGTTTTTCGAGTCATGTGGATAACCCTCTGGGGATGTACCACTCCAGTGACCAGATGAACTGACCCTAGTTCTTTCACGGATATTCTTGGTATCCAGAACATTATATAAACCAATCCAGTCTTTTTCATGATATAATTTAGTTGGAAGTTTCCATTCAACAGTAAGAACATTTGGTAGTATTGCCTTATTTTTTTCATCTAATCCCAAAATCTCTAAATCACAATAGGGTCCTAACTGAGAGCTAACTTTGTGAATTGCATGCTCAACAGCATTTTCCCACAATATATCTTTATCAGCTCTATCAGGTTTTGAGACGGCTTCTTCAGAACCGCTATCAGAGTCATCGGAATTGTTTGAAAATGATATTGGCGAACCCGATTTCAAATAATTTGAGCTTAGAGGTGTTTCGTGATTCAAAAATGAACGAAGAATAATATGCTCTGCTTTGTCAACTAATTCAGAGACTCTTCTCAAAGGCTTAATATTATACAACGTCTTCTCAACTCCACTCATACGGTCTGCGGAAGGACCGTATACTTTTGAGACATGTGGGGTTTCAATAAATTTAACCAAAACAAAATTTGTAGCCGTCCACAACATACCCAAAGCAATGTTTTCCCAAGCAAAATCTGTCATCAATACGGAACCCCAAACACCGGCAACACCCAAAATAGCCTCTGGGTTGTTCAAATACCTGTAAATACCTTGTGTGGTTAATTTTCTGTCGACAATGTAATTGATTAAAAAGAAGTCACCATAAAACCAACCAAAATCAGAAATAGCAGATCTAATCTCAGTATTACACCATATTTGCAACGCACAACATATCAACCCAAAAATAATCTGACTATAATCAATCGCTGGGAATATCTCCTTAATTTTTATCAGAGTTTGACAAACCAGCAGTGTATAAGAGATAACAAGTGAGTAATTATAGAGAAATTGCCATTGTTGAAAACAGTGAACTTGAGTGTAACCATTTTTCAGATACAATTTAGTAAACCATTTTTCCTTGGATTGCCTATACAAGACATATGATAATAACAGCCAAGTTGATAGTTTTGCGACAAAAGTCAAATAGAACAATCTCCTTGAAGTGGGTGTTCCAAAAACCGTCCAGGAAAAAATAGCCCAAGTTGTAAAAACTGTGAAATAGTCCGTAAATCTCAGTTTATCAAAATTTTCCAAAAACAAACCGTTACTGATCAACGGATGGGTGTAGTCATTATGTTCTCTTGCAATCTGATCATCTACAGTGCCGTTAGTTAATTCTTTTGTTTCAGATGTACCATAGGTACGATCAATATGTGGGGTTTCAACATATTTCAGGAAAACAAACTGCAGTAGATGCCCAAAGACTGACACCAATAAAACTCTATAATCACCACAGATTAATGATAAACCGTAATAGCCTAAATAACCGATAGAGTACATTGGATGTGGAGAGATGTTGAATACACCGTCAAATATTAGTTCAGAATCTTGTAAGAAAAAGAAATCACCCCAGTACCAGGCGTAATCTTTAACAACACGATGAGCATCCAGTTTGACCCAGATATTAAATAAAATCATGGCCAAACCAAGACCTGTTCTCCAAGTAAATCTCCATGATGACATGGATAAATAAACGTAGACCATATAAGTTGCAAAATCCTGCATTAAAATCAAATCCACGAATTGACGAAACAGCAGCCATACATTTAACTCTTCTGGGTATTCAGAAATATTGTAATTAGTAGGCATCTTAGAGCTTATTTCAAATTGGGCAAATTTAGCCAAAAACGCATTATTCTTTTTAGAAAATAGTCTGTGAGTCTTGGCAAAATTCGTCAGCGTTTCATAATGAGACTGGTAGTGTAGTACACAACCAATACCTAGGTTATATGACAATCTCCAGAACACATACTGCCCGAGGAAGCAGTATTTTGCGACCTGAAGTCCATAACTAGTCAGGAGCCAGTAACAAACCACAAAATTTGATAAAATCACAGAAGCTATTACTATCTCCAAATAAGATTTCTTGATGCGAGGATCGAATAGCGATCTCACCATATCGTGAGTCTCTGGCGGGTCAAAATGTATACCAGAACTCCGTGTTCTGCCTTTCATTTTGACTTCAACGTTAGCAACAACTGACATATCCAATGTAAGAGTTGTATTTCTGTTTGCAATATATTAATTATTAGGTATCCAAATGGTATCCAAATGTGCAGTAGACCTTAATATTTTCTTATTTATATACTATTAAGTCTCGACTCCTTTTAGCATGTGAAGATTTACACTATCTACACACTAACGGAAATATGTTATCTGTTGAAGATACTAGTTGAATTTCTGGTTGAACTTATTGCACTTTTGGAAGTTGCTTTACTTTCACATGGACTTGTGAATAGTACTTTTTATCGATCTCCGAGACAGTAATCCATTTTATACATTTTATAAAATCATTAGAAATATGATTGGGGACACAGTTTAACTAACAAGAAGTGTGCCAGTGGCTAGGTGCCTTGACAATCACTATTTGGAGATTGCGTCATTTTTTGCTAGATAGTTCCTTAGAGCCATATTCTGGGAAAGTGAAGGAGACAAGCAATGTGTGGGTTGTGTGACTCGGAACTTAACTAAGTCTGACTCAACTTCACGGCGAGAGGCTCTAGCCATACGGACGAAGGTTGATGGCATTCTGCTGAATGTGTAACATGTTAGTTGCCACACGGCACTTACTGCATTTGATGCCAAGATTGTGCTCAAGTAAACAATGGGCACGAAGTGATTATAAGGCTATCACATGAAAGGTCACTTCGCTTTAACGATATCAGTACATAAACTGGAGTACAGAATGCTTACAGAGTGAATGTTATATTTATATACTTCAGTACAAATACTCTTTACGTAGATTTGTGACCATAGCACGCTGTTGCTCCGGCAGTGCTGCGATCTGGCTATCAGTTAGTTTCAGCACTTGCTTGACCATCTCTCTTTGGTTTTCTGGTAGTTGTTGTAGCTTGATGACGTTAATTTCTGGTTCATTCGTTTGTACTGGTGCTGGCATAGGAACTGGTGGGACCTGAGTTGGGGTAGATACCGGTCCTGACATCGGAACTTGCATTGGTGCGGGTACTGGTGGTGGAGGGCTGTAGTTGAATTGTGGAGCAGCAGGCATAAATCCTTGCATCGGCACCATACCACCCATGTTCATGTTGTTTACTGGTGGGACCATACCACCCATAGCCATAGGTGGTGTAGCCATTGTATTAAATTGTGGCATTATAGGAGTAGCGCTGTTGCTGTTGCTGTTACTATTGCTGTTACTATTGGTGGATTTCCCACTCTTGGATTCCTTAGTTACATCCTTCATGACTTGTGTTACCACCTCGTAGTCGATAAAGCCCATCTCTAACATTGCCTGTGACATGGTCATCAAAATATCATTATTAGACTTCAAAAATGTCTCTAATTGGGACCTCTTAGTATTATGTTGATTTGCCAACATCTTTAAGTTGGATATTACCTCGATCATCTGGGCAGGTGGTATTTTACTTAGGTTGGCCGATATAGGATCCGAGCTTTCTAATGCCTCCTTCTCTAACTTAGGCAGGTTCTGAGAGCTTTTTATGAGTATTTCGGGGAATACTACCACACCATTACTTCCTATGCTATTTACTATATTGTTATCATTATTCTTCGTAGTATTACTTGAAGTAGCCGTCACTGTTGGTGCCTTCTTAGGTAGAGGTACTTCTGAGATCATATCAAATGGTAATGACAATTGTGCATTCCAGGGAAAATTCTCCCTATCCAGCTGAATCTCTGGCTTATCCTTCACGCTCTCTGTCCTATTCTTATAATTAGATGGTATTATTCTCTCCAACTCAAACGGTAGTTTCTCTACCCTTTGCAAGAGGTCATAGGCCCTTCTGCAGTCCTGTGGTTCCCGGTAGTCATAAACCAGTCCGTTTACTTTGCCTGTACGTGGGTCCTTACGACTGCTGATGTCAATAATGGGACCTGACCCTGCCACTACTGAAGAAACCACGTCTTGGTTCCAATCACTAGGTATATTAGTAACCAGAATGGATGTAGATAAGTTATCTGGCGTAAGTTGGTGTCGCGTATTTCTCTTTCTAGGATCACTCATCTGTTATGTATATGACGTAATGCTAGTTTTCGTGCTATAGGGCTGCTAATGAGACGCTGAAAGACGTATTATAACAGCAAGACGGGGGAAAACAGTAAGGTAGCTGCACACTTAGCGAGTTGTCAAATGGTATAACCTTTTGACAGCAGTCAGAATTGACTCAACAGTCCTATTAGTGTCGGCATCGGTCCCTCAAAATAAGAGTTTACCGTAGAAAAGATTTTTTACGTGAAAGGACCCTCTTAACTATGTCGTCAATTCTGATATTTAGATCTGGTGGATAATGAGAAGCATTATAAAGTCAGTTATTTGCACCTGCATAGTCGATTACTTGGCGAGAACTGTTATGTGCATCTATCATATGTTTATTTAGTTTATAAAAAAAAGTGTACAGAATTTGCTCCTGTCGTTACAGCAGAAGCGAGAGGTTTGAGAAACTATATAAATACATTAGATAAACATGGGTCGATGGGTGTAATAGTGCGCTATTAGAGCGTTGACAAGAATGCTAGAATTATAGTACGTTGAATCTATATTTATCGAGGTTTTTTTCTTTTTCCTTTTTTGCTGGTTATTGCTTTAAGCGGTGGAAGCCAAGTAACTTAGCAAGTCCATCTTTGTAACGATGTGAACAGGCTTCAATCCATCTGTGATGACGGCACTGGAGTTCTTTTCGAAGAACTTGTTCAATTCAGCCAAAGTGGATTCGGAAGTGAATTGGACGAACTTCTTCTTACCGGACTTGTTTTCGTTGTAAGAGGAGACTTCGTCGAAGTTGTTCAACTTTCTGAAATCCAAGTATAGGTTCTTGATTGTGTCTGTGTTGTTAACTTTGCCGGTGGATAGCTTCTTTAGCAATTGGGACAAAGTCACCAGACCCGTTAGCTTACCGTCTTGTGTCAGGACAGGCAGTTGGTCGAAGGCGTTGTCTCTTAGGATGGAGATGACGTCGGAGACCAAGGCGTTGTCCTTGACGGCGACCACTGGCTTCAAGTGCAAGTCCTTGACGGTGGCGCCCTTGAAGACGTCGTCGGTGGCTGGCTTCTTCTTTTCATCGAAGTCTACGCGCTTCAGGATCTCGTCGTCCCACAGGTCGTTTGTCTTCAACCATTCGTCGTCGACGAACTTGGTCAAGTAGGATCTGATGGAGTCTGGGAAGATGGCGACCAGGACGTCGTCTTCGGACAGTTCTGGGTGGTCGTTGCAGTACTCGACTAGCGCTGTGAACGCAGAACCGGAGGAACCACCGATCAGGACACCCTCGTTGGAGATCAGCTGTCTTGCGTACTTGAAAGCAGGCTTGTCGTCGGTCTTGTACCACACGTCGACCAAGGATCTGTCTAGCACTTCTGGGATGAAGTCGTAGCCGATACCCTCGACTTTGTAAGAGGTGATCTCGGTCTCGTTCAAGTTCTCTGGCTGGGCAAGGATGGAGCCGACAGGGTCAGCGCCGACGATCTTGATCTCTGGGTTCTGCTCCTTCAAGTACTTGGAGATACCGGAGATGGTACCACCAGTACCGGCACCGGCGACCACGGCGTTCAAGTGGGAGAACAGCTTCAGGTCCTCCAGCTGCTTCTGGATTTCGCGACCGGTACCGAAGTAGTGGGCCTCGGGGTTCTTCATGTTGTTGTACTGGTCCAGGATGATCGCGCCAGGGATCTCCTTCTCCAGACGGCGGGCCACACCGATGTGCGACTCGGGAGAGTCCCAAGCAGCCTCCGTTGGCGTCCTGATAATCTCAGCACCAAGCGCCTTCAGAACACTAACTTTCTCATTGGACATCTTCTCAGGCAACGTGATAATAGTTCTGTAACCCTTGACGGCACCGATAAGCGCAAGACCAATACCGGTGTTACCAGAGGTGGGCTCGATCAGCGTAGACCTCGAAGGGTGGATGATGCCTTGCTCCTCTGCGTACTCGATCATGCTCTTGGCGATACGGTCCTTGATGGAACCACCTGGGTTGTACAGCTCCAGCTTGGCAAACACACGAGGACGAATACCATACGCCTTAGGCAGCTTCTTCAGCTCGATAAGCGGAGTGTTACCAACCAAATCTATAACGTTGTGTCTAGAATCCATTATTCTCGAATAACAGTACTGTGGGTGGGGTTATCTCCTAGAAGTAGAATCAAGATCCAGCTGAGAAGAGAACAACCTCATATATATACACTGGTGCGGATCTAGAAGAGATGGGGGGACTCTTCGAGATGAGGCCCACGGCTTCCTCCCCCCCCACCACCAACGATTCTGGAACTGAAAAAAATTTGTGAAAGAATAAACGTGACCTCCACACCGTCTAACGGTACTATACACGGCACCGGTGCCGCGGCCGGGTAACTCCCTCCACACTTCCCACACTTCCCATCCATCATGCCGGGGGAGGAGCTTTCTTGCGCGTCGCAGACAAAACTGTGGCGTGTCGCGAGGATCCACGGAAGAAGCGCCCGACGGCTATGTGCCCGACGGCTATGTGCCCGATGGCTCGACGGCTAGATGATATGATCGATGGGTATATGATCGATGAGTATATGTCTAGATGGGTATATGACTAGATGAGTAGATGACTATGTCTGGATGACATATACTCATACACCTAACACCCTGGTAGATGCTACTCTAACATCCCATAGCGCTGCGGTGAAGACCCTCCCTGCTGTAAGATTATGAACGGTGCCATCGAAGTTCCCAGATACCCTGTATATCTGGACTTGCTTTGCAAATGCGTGTAGTGCAAGGTATACCCCCCGTCATATGATGATGCCTGGTACGAATTTATTTGCTCTCCAGGAATTTGCTCGGCATTCTCGTTCTTCACCTGCGACTTCTCCTTGCGGGAGGGCAAAAAAAAATAAAAAAATTCTCATATAACAATGGTGATGCTGATCCTTGCATTTGCACTGGCATTTGCATTGGCACTGGCAGGACAGGTATTAAGCAAAAAGCCAGGAAGAGATGCGTGATTATAAGCTGGTAGTGCTGGGTGCCGGTGGTGTAGGGAAGTCCTCGCTGACCGTGCAGTTTGTGCAAGGTGTTTACTTGGACACGTACGACCCCACCATCGAGGATTCATACCGTAAGACAATCGAGATCGACAACAAGGTGTTTGACCTGGAGATTCTGGACACCGCGGGCGTGGCGCAGTTCACCGCGATGCGGGAGCTGTACATAAAGGCCGGCATGGGCTTCCTGCTGGTGTACTCTGTGACAGACCGCGACTCCCTGCGCGAACTGATGGAGCTGAAAGAACAAGTGCTGCGGATCAAGGACTCTCAGCGGGTGCCCATGGTGCTGGTCGGCAACAAGGCCGATCTGGTAGACGACAGAATCATCCCAGTCGAGGAAGGTATCGGCGTGAGCTCGCAGTGGGGTAAAGTGCCCTTCTATGAAACCAGCGCCTTGCTGCGCAGCAACGTCGACGAAGTATTCGTTGACCTGGTGAGGCAGATCATAAGGAATGAGATAGAAACGGTGACGAACACCACCAACAACCACCCATCCCTCTCGCAAGCATCCCTAAATGATCCACTGAGGAAGAACGGGAGCCAGGGCAACATGTCATCGAATAACGACAGACCACACTCACCTTTTAAGAACACACGGAGCAACAGCAACGCGACTCCATCGTCACAACAATCTACCAAGAAGTCTACCTTATCCAGAACAAACACGAATAGATCAAATTCGCCAGGATCGCTGAAGAAACACCAAAGCGGGTCAAATCAGGACACATTACGCAAGCAGATAGCTACAAACAGCTCTAGAAATACACAACAAGATAAGAAGGGTACTGCACCAGCGACTGCCGCCTCAAAGAAGCAGAAACCAAGAGCACATGCATCATCACCTCAGTCATCTGCATCTCCTGCTGAAATAAAACAGGAGAAGAAGAAAAAGAAAAAAAACAACCTATGCACAATCCTTTAAGACATAAGACATTCACCTAAGACACTTTTAGTATATCAACATATATGGAACAGCTACACTTGTTCATCCCACCCATATGGAATAGCGCTACGCGCCTATTCGACCTCTCATGTATCATGTAATATTATAACATTCATTTTATTATCTTTTTTGACGGCGCGCTAAAAATAGCTAGGAATGTGGAAATATTCTCTGGGCAAAAGCTAAAAATAGATTGGCGCAAAGTATTATAGCAAACACTAGAAAACACTCAAACAAGATACACCATATGATAGGAGAACCTATTCTGTTGGTAAAAGAAAAACTCGTGATATTGTTCCTGACAGCAGAGTATACTACGAGAAACAAAAAAAAATATATATATGGACGCAACCGGAATCGAACCGATGACCTCTTCCTTGCAAGGGAAGCGCGCTACCAACTGCGCCATGTGCCCGCAAAAAACATATACTACGACTTAGAGGAGTGTTACACTATATAACCTGCTTAAAAGTCTGAGCCAATGTTATTCTTTATAGCCGACTAAATGGCGCCGCGTAACAAAGTTACAGCAAGATTGGTATACATCACCTCAATGAACGCGTTCCATCAAACGAACGCTAATAATTTCTTTGGTACCCATGGAGTCTACACGCTTCTCCAATCAGTAAGTAATGTAGGATTTAGCCAAAATTTATTATCAACCTTAGTTTTATTTCTATAAGATATTTTATTTAATAGGCAACAATTCAATATAGGAAACCAACCATTTCTGACTAACAGCTCAAAGGTGATCCTTCTTATCTCTAACTGTTATAATCCTTAATTATGTGAGCTCATCGCTGTTTTGAAAAAAAATTTTCAGAACGAAAAAAAAAAAAAAATGCGATGAGCTAGCTCATCGCATTAATATAATGGTTTAAGAAGAGTTATAAAGACTGTATTTGTTCAGATAAACAAGGCCCAACATAAAAAGACGATAAAATATTGCAAGATGGTGTTGAAGTCCACATCTGCTAATGATATCTCTGTTTACCAGGTCTCTGGTACCAATGTATCTCGTTCTTTGCCTGACTGGATTGCAAAGAAGCGTAAGAGGTCCCTAAAGAACGATTTAGAGTATCAGAACAGAGTTGAATTGATTCAGGACTTTGAGTTTAGTGAAGCCTCCAACAAGATTCGTGTTACAAAAGATGGTAACTATGCGATGGCTACCGGTACTTATAAGCCACAGATTCACGTATATGATTTTGCCAACTTGTCTATGAAGTTCGACAGACATACTGATGCTGAAAATGTTGACTTCGTGCTTATATCAGATGACTGGACCAAGAGTGTTCATCTACAAAACGACAGAAGTATCCAATTTCAAAGTAAAGGTGGTATCCATTACACAACCAGAATACCAAAATTTGGTCGTAGTTTGACTTATAATCCTGTGAATTGTGACCTATATGTCGGTGCCAGCAGCAACGAACTTTATAGACTTAACCTAGAGCAAGGTAGATTCCTAAACCCATTCAAATTAGATGATGAAGGTGTGAATCATGTAACTATGTGTGATGTCAACGGGTTGATATCTGTATCCATGGAAAATAATACGGTAGAATTCTGGGATCCAAGAGCAAGAACAAGAGCTGCTAAACTCGTGTTAGAAAATGATTTGGATAACTCTGATTTTCAAGTTACTACATCAAGTTTCAGAAGAGATGGTTTAAACTTTGCCTGTGGTACATCTACTGGTTATTCTTATTTATACGACTTGCGTACTTCTGAGCCATACCAGGTCAAGGATCAAGGTTATGGGTTTGATATCAAGAAGATAATATGGCTTGATAACGTTGGTGTTGAAAACAGTGATAACATTCTAACATGTGATAAAAGAATCGCCAAGATTTGGAATAAAAATACTGGTAAAGCATACGCTTCAATGGAACCTAGTGTCGACATTAACGATATTGAGCACATCCCAGGCTCAGGTATGTTCTTCACCGCCAATGAAGGTATTCCAATGCATACATATTACATTCCTACTCTTGGTCCTTCTCCAAGATGGTGTTCTTTCTTGGACTCCATCACCGAAGAACTAGAAGAGAAACCAAGTGACTCAGTTTACTCGAACTACAGATTCATAACGAGAGATGATGTAAAGAAGTTAAATATCACTCATTTGGTGGGCTCGAATGTTCTAAGAGCATATATGCATGGTTTCTTCATTAATACAGAATTATATGATAAGGTTTCTTTGATTGCTAATCCAAATGCTTACAAAGATGAAAGAGAGAGAGAAATCAGACGCAGGATTGAGAAGGAAAGAGAATCAAGAATCAGAACTTCTGGTGCTGTATCGAAACCTAAAGTCAAATTTAATAAAGATCTTGTCGAGAAAATTACAACCAAACGTGGTGACTCAGCAGCCAGTAAAATTCTTACAGATGATCGTTTCAAGGAAATGTTTGAAGATGAAGATTTCAAAGTTGATGAGAACGATTATGATTACAAGCAATTGAACCCAGTTAAATCTGCTAAAGAAACTGACGAAGGTGCTGCTAAACGTATTAGAGCCCTAACTGCAGCCGAAGAATCTGATGAAGAAAGAATAGCCATGAAGAATGGTCACTATAGCGATAGCGAGAGTGAAAGTGAGAGCGAGAGTGAAGAAGATAAGGCTGAGTTAACTGAAGCTGAGAAGAGAAAAGCAGAAAAGCAAAGGAAAGTTATTGAACGTAGAAGAAAGGATAAAGAAGAAGCTGAGAAGTTCCTAGATGGAATGAAGGTTTCTGATAGTGGCCTTTCAGTTAACGGCGAGAAGAGATCTGTTACATTCGCCGAGCAAGTTAAAACTTTGGAGGAAGAAAACACTGATAAGAAATCCACTGCTCAAGTTCTTCGTCGTAACCACCGTGGTGAAGCTGAGCTAACTTTTGTGCCTGGTAAGAAATCTCCCAAGCCAAAGAGAATGCATATAGCTTCATCAGACAGCGATGAAGATGACGATGACAATAAACCTGACAACGGTAGAGCGAAACCTAGATTTGAGGGAAGAAGAAGGGCAAGCAAAAACGTTTTCAGAGGTATGTAAATATGTTAATTAACATAAACTAAACCAAGCATAAATTTATATTATATCTGCATTATAAAGTAATTCCAAAATTATCGTCACTTGTTGATAATAAAAGGCTCACGTACAAAAAATTCGATTGAATATTCTACTTTCATCTCAAAAAAATTTATCTATTATCTAAATAGTTTATAAAAAATGTTAGTCTAATATGAAGCCGAGAAAAGAGAAACCATATAAAATTCGTTAATAAGTTAAAAGAAAGTCCAAAAACATGATAATAACCAACAAAATGTAACCACAAAAGGTGAAATAAAAAGAAAAAGTGTACAAAAACCAATAAAAACTAAAATCCAATGTATGTCAGTATAAAATAGTGACTGAGCAGCTATCGTTAACTTGAAGAATAAATCCTTAAACAACTAAGGGTTCTACAACACTAGTCCACCTTTACGTACTGTTGTATTGTAGCCATAGTCTATAATTTTGTGCTGCTGCTTTTTCATCATTGCATACTTCTTGTATAGGGCACAGATTGCGTAAGCGGCCCATGGTTCTAGGTACCTGTAAGCTATCAGAAGCGGGAAGTTCCAGATCGTCCATGTCTTCATGATCAATACCTGATTGAGCATAGAGCAACGGTGACTTTAGCAAAGGATCAATTGTTGGTTCAGCATCATCTCTAAAAGCTTCATCGAGGTGCTTACACTCTTCTGAACAGTAAATATCCAAACCATCAAGCAACTTTTCGCAAACAGCGCAATAATCGTTAAAGGCAGCCATTATTTTCGAATTGGCAATTATGCATCACAGAGTTAAATATATCCCTTAGACTATATCATAGAGCTGCGATTACCGTCTTAATATTCAAGGTCTTTTTGCCTCCAATGTAATGCTGGATACATCTCGAAATACCCCAGCTTATATATCAGCAACTGGGGTCAATTGAAATCATTTTCGTTTAGTATATCTGGATCAGAGTTACCTAACCGGGTAGCCCTATTATGCACTAGGATTGGATCAACGCATCCCCCTTAACAAATTGATCTGATCCAACAAAGTCCAAGTTAAGAAAAAAAAGAAATGACATTAGCTCAATCCCTTCGATTTCCAGCAAAAGGTGCCCTAGATATTTATTTTTATCAAAAGAAATGTCTCAACTCAATGGCCTTGCTTCACCTATACACCTAGGTGTAGAGCTCATCGCACCTTTGCTTCTGTTCTACCTGGGTGGGGGTAGTAAAGCCAAACCCGAGAACAATTGGGAAGCCAGGTGTGCGAGAGTTAAGTTCAATTGGATTGGTACAAGAGCAGGCCAGCTCCAACACGACAGAAGTTGGCTTCTCCATATACGTATTGTATTATCTTTCATATGGCAAATTTTTTGTCACTCAACATTCCGTGAAGGCCAATAGGGGCCCCTGTGATAATTGTAGAACTTCCAGAACTTTCAGAACTCAAAAATGCTATCTTGCATCTCAATGCAACGAGGCTGATATGGCACTGTGCCCAGATCCTTTCTAGAACTATCAACGTATATTTTTTGGTTTTTTGATTTCCTTTCTTTTTGATTCATCTCATATGGAACTATAATAGATTTGTGGTCCATGGGTAGAGGAAAAATGAAAGCTAATTACAAGTCAACAATAGTTAGATAAATCACATGTTAGTGATGGAAAATAAAATTTGGCAGCGTATTCTCTATTTATAGCGTATCTTGGCGTCATCAGCCATGGTTCTTGTGAAGTTTAGCCTGGAAACTAGGCCGTATTTCTTGAAGATTTTGGCGGCGTATGGCGTAATTGCTGCAGTCAACGGTACACGCACCACAATTAAGCTCTTGTGCAAACCATAAGCCAGAATCAGCTCTGTGAGCATGTGGCTGTTCTTCATCTGAGTCCACCAGCTCTCTGAGTACTGAACTTTGGCCTCCTTCTCATGTTTCTTGCGATTCATTTCGTCCACCAGTTCATATTCGTCCTTCCCGTAGCCAAATAGACGCTTAGCTCTGTTCAAGTAAATTGCAATGGTTTCATCACCAAGCGAGTGTACTGCCAGATAGCACAACGGCAGGTCAATTAGCATTAAACCTATGTATACAATCAGTGCTGAAGAGCCGTACTTCTTCATCAGCAGCTTGATGCCTTTCTCCTTCTTGGCCTGCGCTGTAGTAGTAGCCATTCGCGCACCAGACATCCTAGTGGCAAATCTATTGGTTAACCTAGAAGCAGCCACCCTAGTGGTAGCTCTACTAGCGCCAAAACCCAACAGTCTAGTGGACACACCACGACTGATCCCAGGAAACATAGACCTAAACATCGCGTTTCTCCGTACCCTCGACCCTAATCCTAAGGAGTATATCGTGTAAGCGCTCGGTCTGCAATTATAATGAAACTATAAATATATATATTCAAAAGAAAAATGCTTGAAGTTAGAGCTTTTAGTGCCTGAAAAACCCTTTAACTTCCCAGACACACTCAAGTTAATGAATCAGCATCCAGTCAGGAACGCTTAGAGGTGCTAAGAAACGAAAAACGGCCCGAGTCTTAAAGGGTAATCGAACCATATTTGAAACTCACTGGACCAAACATCTGCATTTTGGCTAGTAGAAAGCAAATACACCACAATACAACCATTTAATATGGCTACTGAAGAGAAGGATGAGCTGCGGTCTGAGTTGTCGTTGGGCAACCTAGTGGAGCTACTGGATCCCATAGCCTCTAAGATACATTACACTCAATTTCCGACTATACAAAACTATGATTATAAGAAGACGTGGCAACGAGCCAAGGATAAACTAAACGGGGACCATAAGAGGTTAATCAAGAAGCACAGGGAGAGACTTGTCGAGCAAATCAAGAAATGGGACGGACCCTTAAACAGGCTATTTTTCCACAAAACATCTACGCTAGAAAAGTTATTTTACCCATTTACGCTGTTTAATATATTCTTCATCGGATTCATCATGGGCCGGTTCCCACAATACTTCCACGTTTACTACACAGTTTTGTTCTGTATTTTAATTCCAATCCGGTTTTACACTTACTACAAGACCAATAACCATTATTTCTTGGCGGACTTGTGTTACTTTGTTAATATTCTTTGCCTTGCTTACATTTGGGTGTTCCCACGCAATCAAACGCTTTTCTTATCATGCTTTGCACTGACATTTGGTTCCCTCAGCTTTGCTGTTATTACATGGCGGAATTCGCTGGTGATTCATTCAATAGACAAAACCACTTCCTGTTTTATCCATATTATCCCCCCATGTTCTATTTTTGTGATATACAGGGCTATTTCACCAGAGTATAGAGCAGAAAGATTCCCTGGTGCAGTTATACTAGACCCTCGCAACTCCATATCGTTAAAGACCAATATCATTAACACGTCCCTGTATTACCTAATCTGGCAAGTTTTATACCATTACTTTATCACATTAAGGAAGAGCTCAAAGATACAAGCTGGTCAGCGTGAAACTAGTTTCCATTACCTGACTACTCATCAATACAAGGACTTCTGGGCCGTGAAATTACCCACACCTTGGCCGATTGTAATATATACGTTATCACAGTACCTGTACCAACTTTCGACTATGCTTCTTTGCAATATCTGGATTAAATATGATGAAATATGGTCGCAGTTCTTTCTTTTAGCTATATTCTTATGTGCTGCACATAACGGTGCTACTTATTACATTGATTATTATGGCAAGAGTCTAGAAAATGAAGTTACTAAACTAAAGGTTGAGGTTGAAGAGCTACAAGAGGAACTAGACATGGCTCAAAGTGGATCTGATATTTGAGGTTTTTTTCTTCTTATGGCTATCAATTTTTCTGTAACTTTTCTGATCTATAATATTTATTTGGATTAAACATTAATTTCTAATTATGAAATGCAAAATTGTATATATTTACATGGTATAGTGTTCTCGTAATTACATATGCACACATTTTTCTCTGAACTCCATCCTCCCTAGCGGTTTGTATTTGAAACCTTTAGCATCCTTAACTTAGGATAACTTGAGTTCCTCGATTTGTTCATTAATGACATCAACTGCTTTCTTTGTACCTTTGCTACGGTTGACAACGTCAAGCAATTTTTCAATATTTATAATATCTTCAGCTTCAATCAGGCCATGGTGTAGAGATTTAACCATTGAGTAGTCCCATTTGATAAAATTTTTGGAGGATAAAACAACGGCCATAGCATCAGAATATAGCCTCTGAGAAACAAAAAACTCAACCATAAGCTTTGCAAAGTTAGAATCACTAATAATTCTATCCTTGGTAGGTAGCTTAGCAAAGCTGGTAGTTTTCCTGTACTCACCTCTATCTTTCCAAACTTGATTGGCAGCGTCAATATCTCCAAATTTAGTAGCAGCCTTCATAACAAGATCGTAGTGACTATTCGACATTAGAATTTTTCTTTTCAGACTCTCAAAATATTTGAGGCAATCATTATATTCCTCTGACTCTGGTTTATATTCATAAAACTTTTCCATCACGGAGTTTAAGTTATGTTGCTGAAATGTAAAGGCATTCAATCTACTGTAAAATTCTTCTCTATTACCACTTTTTAAAGGAATTGTTAAAAACGTCTGTAAAAGGGTTGGATTTAAAACTGTGTTGTTCAGGTTTTCGGTCTTCCATTCGATCAAGTCATTCATAATCTTTAACTTGAATTCATTAATATCTATGGCTTGGTCTCTATAAATCATCGCATTTTCTTGTATTGATGATGTGAGGGAAATATCAGTAATGCCACCATATTCAAGGTTAAACAACCATAGCGCTCTTGATTCCGCAATTATTTGCCAGTTTTCAGAAATTTCTGAATATGGCAAAAATGGTATTGTGATTTTATTCGCCAACTCAAGTGCAGACATCTCTGATGAATGCCCTCCAAAATCAACTGCATTGATAACATTTCTTCTCAATGTAGAACCCTCATCGTTCGCTAAAATTAATGGTAAGCGTCCCTTATCATATCTTGAGTACGCTAGAAGCAAATAATTCAGTACCTTCGGATCCAACACGTATGACAAAATATCTTTTGCTGAGAGATTTTCTAATTGAGCTGGATTCATTGTGGCATAAAGTTCGTCGGACTTTTGATGGAAAATCTTGTAATACAACGCTCTTGCCATACCCAGATCACCATCATATGCAGATAATGAGAGCATCGAAATCAGTATATGTTTGTTTTTCATAACATCATATTGCAAATTCTTTGAAAGCTCATTGATCAGTTTCCAACCCAATATCCGGAGTGAATCAGACTTACCCTCACTAGTATAAGAATCTGTACTAGCAGCCGCTAATGTATGAATCATAGTTGTATAAGTTCTAGCATCCATTGGCACTTTCTTGTCAACCATTTCATGATATAGGTCAATTGTCTTTCTGAAGTCTTTTTCTTGTTTACATAGCATCAAAACACTGTTATAAGCCTTTGTATCAGGTGCATGAGATCTCGATAGAAACTTCATGGTATCAAAGGTATCCCAGGCTTTATCACTGAGTCCCAGCTTCGAATAGAAGTGTATTATACTTGTATAATTTTGTTTATCAGGTAGTAGTTTGTAATCATTCTTAAATTTCGAAACAAAATTATCGGTGATTTCAAAGTCTTTCAATTTGATACTATAATTAATGCAGTAAGATAAAATGACGTTAGTCATCTTTTCATTCCAAACTTTTGCGTTTGTAGTGTTCAGATTCATATCATACCTTTTCAATAATTTGTTGAACATTTTAATCACAAGATCATCTTTACTGTGCTGTGTGCTTTGGGCACTTAGTTTTGACAGGTTAGAAAATAGGCACTTGTACATGTTATCAGAAAATTTGCTTATGTCATTTCCAACATATTCCAAGAGCATTTTATCCAATTCTAAAATGTTGGTGAAGTTTAGATTCTTTATACTTTTCTTTAAAAATGTACGAATGTCTTCTTGCGGCAAACCTTTTAGTCTCATCTCGGATTCTGCTAATTTTTTAACAAGCATATTGGATTCAATAGGGGTATGAACCGATGTACGCACTAGCGCTCTGACCATTAAAGATTTGTCAGCAATTCGTTCCTGTATCGCCTTCGGTACCACATTATCGATGATCTGATCGACAGTATTCTCCATCAACTTTTCAGTGATCCCTTTTCCGATAGAATCAGCTTTCTTTGGAGTATTTACAACTGCATTAAATACAGCTGAAATATCTTCATTGTTGCTGAGCTCGAGAGGTTGCTCTTCAGTGTGTTTTTGCTTCGCTCGACGCTTTATCTCAGTCTTTATATTTCTAGTAAACTCTTGTAATTGTTTCACTTTCATCTCTAAGACTTTTGGATCTTCGATACCTCGTATATCAATGTCTAGGTCTTTCGGCAGAATCGCAGAACTGGGTGCTGGTGCTATCTTTTGCGCCCCTACATTTGCCTTTACTAGCCGGCGCGCAGGTAGGTAAACCGTTCGCACAAACCTGTGAACTGGTAGTACAGTTCGCATATTAGTTATTCCCGTATTGCTTGGTTATGTTATTTATTAACATCTGCAATTTCTGTAGTAGTAATTTTTGTATGACTTTCATTGTGATTCAGCATATATTTTGGAGTTTTTCCATGAAAAGTGAAAAATTTCACAGGACCGATGCGATGAGCTCATCGCAACTTATAAAGAGCATATTATTGATTCTAGTTTAATAATCTCATTTGAACTCATAGAAAGTCCACGAAACAGCAATGGTTGAAGAAGAAGCTAAAGGGTTGCCAGTGAGTAAGCGTGTATGGAAGCAAGAGAAGGAGCCATTGCGTGCTAACAGTCGTGTTGTTAAAAACAAGAAGCTCACGTCCTGGGAACTAAAGAAACAGAAGAGGCTTGAAGAACAGCAATATAAGGAGAGGTTAAAGGCGTTAAAGGATGAAAAGTTAGAAACTAAGAGGCAGCAAATTGAGGCTATGAAATTGAGACGTGAGAAGAAGGAAGAGAAAGAGAGATACGAAAGATTGGCGGCCAAGATGCATGCTAAGAAGGTTGAAAGATTGAGGAGAAGAGAAAAGAGAAACAAGGCTTTGAAAGAGCGTTAAACATTTCTTTGAAGGTAAACTTAAAACTATTTAAATACTATGAATATCTGTATATTAGACGTTAGCAACAGCAAATAAGACAATCATTTCAACAAATAAATTTTGAGCATCATAATTAAATTTGATACAATTGGAACGAAAATAATATTAATAACTAAAAATTACGGAAAATAAATGATACTATATATGTCTAAATGCAATTTAGACACTTAAGTTAGTTGAGATTGAATATTATACAATGTTGTGAGGTGAGGATTGATGATATGTATTATATCATCTGATGCGCGGGTTATAGCTTGCTTAACCAATGCAATATGCAATTTTATCTATATTAATTTGGTTTAGTTTGTATTGTTAATCATTACTTTTGAGGGGACATTAGATTACATATTGCCTTGGTTTTAACATTTCGATAATTATTTTTTATGAGTTAATTGGTTGGACCAAGGCATGTAATTTGAATAAAGTCTGATCGATAGTTGATGAAGTATCCAGCCTTCGGCTATCTTTTATTGTTTGGATCTTCTAGGTTCATGGCAGGTTGTCCAAGATACCAAAGTATTGTTCAATACCATATGGGCCAGGCGCCTTCCAAAAATCGTTGAAACAGGATAGCAATGTGACCTGGTTGTTAGTGGCTTCTAGAATTTTTTGAATAGCGATGAGCTGATTTGGTTTCGATGGGATATTACCACCATTTTGAATACCGGCAGATGGATAACCAGTTTCGGTGACTACAATATTACCAGTGCCACAAGCTTTTTGTACTAGTTCGATCTGACCCTTTACAAAGGAGCCGGCTGTATCTGCACTGGAATATGTATCAAAGTAGGCATGTGGATTGATACCAACGAAGTCAATGCCTGAAGCTGTACATAATTCAGGGTGTTGTTCATAGGTGACAGGAGGCTCACTTGTTGTCAATTGACCAGTATATCCAGCTGCTTTCAATTGACCTCTAACCTGTCCAATCTTAGAAACCAAGTCACTTACGGAACAGTATTGAGAGATAACAGCTTCGTTACCTACAGTAATATAGGCAAATACATCCCAGCCGTTAGTTTGACCGTAGTTAATCAACTGTTGTAGTGGAATGTCGATGGAATCAACACCTGAGCTAGTAATCCATAAACCTTGATTAACGGATAGGCCAATACTCTTTGCATTTGGCAATACAGTTTGTAATGAATTACAGTCAGTACCATACATACGAATTTGATTAATGCCCTTGGACTTAATTAGTTGCAAATCTTCTTTTACTTGATCAGCGCTCTTACACGTACCATCATTGTTGTATGGTGAATATGCAATAGCAATTGGAGCTGATTTGATAGTAGTATCGGCATTATTATTAGATGTTGAGCTTTGACTTGCGGTTGGTTCCAATGTAGTGGTACTTGATGAAGAGGTGGTAGTAGTCATCTCTACGACAGGAGTCGATATATGAGCGGTGTTATGAACATGTTGTTGTTCTTCCTGCTTTTGCTGATTTTGATTGGCTTCGACATTCTCTAAATTAACTACTTGGCTGGCAAATCTAATTGATGATGACTGTATGGATGACGACGATGACGACGACGATGATGGTGTAGTTGTTGGTATGCTAGAAGAACTTGGAGTAGAAGTAGTAGTAATGTCAGATGAAATAGCAGAGGATGTAGTGGTAGCAGATGATGATGAACTGTCTAGCATTGGGGTTGTGGAAGTTGCAGTTGGTTGCTCATTAGCTAAAGAAACCCTCTTTACTTGGATTATGGAAGTTATGGTTGTTGTTGGTTCAGCGTTAATGTCACCACCTTCTCCAACCATAGTACTGAAAAGGGTAGTATCACCACTAATAATTACCTGTACAGTTGGTGCAATAATAACCTGAGTGGTGGTAGAAAAGAAATTGGTCACAGTGTTAGTGGTGCTGGCGGTGTGTACTCTTGTTACAATTTCCCTTTTACGTAGCGGCATTGCGAGAACCTCGCTAGTTAGGTATAGCGTCAGATACAGTAATTGTATGAACGGTAGCATCTTATATTTTAATAGAACTTTATAATAATTGTTGAAATAAATGGGTGTGTCTTAAATCAATTTTAAGTAATCTGTTAAAGAATGAAATTGAGTTGGTCTTGATAGTATGGGATTTATTTGATGGTGTTTCGATGTTGAATAAAATTAAAATAATAATAATAAAAATACAGCAAATCGATCTAGAATAACTTCCTAAATTATTGGGCATTTATATATCACAAAATTTTTAGATTGAATTCTGTTTCGATGTCGATATTATTTTTCCATTTTCCACTTGGATGCTCTGCTAATCAGATACAGATACTGGTATTTCAAACAACAGCTTGACTATTTACATTTGTCGGCTAGCATTATTTGTTTTTATTAGTAAACAGTATACCATGTTTATTTTCATTAAAATGTAACTAATTGTTATTGCTCATTGGATTGACGCTAGTTATGCAAGTAAACAAAAATAAAAAAACACAAACAAACAAATAAAAAAATATATAGATTTACCTATTATGCAAAGCTAAAGTCTCTGATGTATTCTGACAAGTATGTTGCCTGATAGATTAGTTGTGAATTTATAAAGCTATCATCGTAATTGGCTGGTTGTAAATACATGTGATCCAGCAAGTTCGTTCTGCGTTCATAAGATTACCAGAGAAACCTCCGTAGCAAGTTGATACATTAAAAAAATGCTGGCTACAGTGTACAAAATGCTGGTAACGTATTTAGTGATGCGTTTGAGCGCTAGCGTGGATCTTGGTGCTGGTCATACTGGTATTTTCATTCCATGAGTATATCATGACGTTAACCAGAATTATTAGGCATTAGTAACATTATTCATGCCAAAGTAGAGTATTAGCGATCTCTGACATTATTTTGCTTGTTTCCAGATTTATTTGATGTAAACAAAACCGAAGAAAATGTGATTAAACAATGAACATCTCAAAAGTAATACTAGTTATAATACAAAATTAGTCTATATCTGTAGCTTGTATTTGTTATATTAAGTTATCCAAACCCTCCCATTCTCTTCTTCTTCCGTTTCTTAGGTTGAGAGCTTTGAGAGAATGTTTGCGAGAGTAATGGAGGCTGGGAGTCCAGACTGAATGCTGGGCTCATGCTAGATGGTAAAATTGATGCCTGTGATGGAGCTAGTTGACTAGAAGGTGTTTTGGACTTGCGTTGTGAGTTTATCCTAGTTCGTACGGTTTGTGAAGATTTGATCACTGGAATTTGTGATTGTGATTCCTGGTATTGTGAGAATTGCACTGGTCTTCTGATCTGCTCGCTAGCTTCACCATCATCGACAAGACCATCTTGTAGTTGGTCGTCAGTCAGATCCCATTGGTCAACAATTGATTTCTGCTCCTCTGATAGTTTTCCGTAATTTAAACTGCGTAGCTCATCAATGTCGGATTTCTTAGTGCACTTAATTGCATTCCAGACTGTCAAGGTGACAATTTCTTTCGTAACCTTATCAGCCACTTTTTTAACATCATTGGATTCTACAATGGACCAGCATTGTAAAAGCTTATTGTAAAAGACATCGATTGTTGGAATGTCTTCATGAATAATTTGGTTTAACGTTTTGATTACATTAGTAAATATTAGACCTAATTCACTATAATGCTCCGATAGTTGTTCTAAAAATGATTGGATTTCGGTTAAATCAGATTGTACTGGTATTTTGGGCATCAGTGATTGCAATTTTATGCTAGTTTTCGAACGGACGTCGTGTGAGTCTTCAATAACCTTATTAAGCTTTTGCGATAACTCGTAACCAAAATCCTGCAAATTATCTCTTTGCTTTTGCCTTGTTATCTTCCTGTATTGCCTAATCGCATACAAATATTCTTTCTGTAGTTCCTTAAATAGGGTCTGCACATTGGGTATTGGATATTTCACTAATGGACCTCTGAATCGTTCTATCGCCATATTGTTTAACTGAATGTTGTCGAAATTAGCGGAGTTGTTGAGAGTATAGTTGATCAATTTGTTCCCTACAATGTCGTATATTAATAAGGTTGAAGTAATATCACCGAGATCAATGGAATCAGTGTAATAATCATTTATCTCCAAAGTTTCAACATCAATTGAGTCGATATTGTAAATTCCTGGTATATAGATAATCTTTGATACGCCAAATGATTGGATAGTATCATTATATCCAATCGAAAAACCATGGATATATACTACATTAAATCTCTTGGAATAGAGGTACACGAAAAACAGAGTCTTTCTCTGAAATTGGTATTTCTGAACACGGCATCTTAGCGACGCATCATCTTCTGAGATATTATGAAGCCAAGAAACTTCTCTTTTCAAATTAATTTTATGGTTAGAGTCTCTCGTATTTTTACTAGAATTGATTGTTGTAACAATGATCTCCCTCGATGTCAGAATCAGTTTGAAGTTATCATTTAGGTCAACCACATCTCTAATTTTAGACCAGGTTTTTGCTTGTATAACTTCTTGTTGCCAATTTTGCTTGAAATCAAGTTCTATCAATCGTGATTCATTCATTACTACAAGTCTAGTATGGTTGTTGGACCAGCGTATCCTTTTCCAATTAGACATTTCTTCTATATCAAATATTGAGCCAAAATGGTTACTTTTGACCTTCAGGTTTAAAGATTCAGGATTAGGCATTTTCTTTTTGACTGTCGGAATTTCAATAATGGACCAGTTACCTTTGGTATCGATTGTGGCTATTATATCAGTGTCCCATGGATTGAAATCGAAGTCTGCAATCGTAAAATCGCTAATTAATCTCGATTCTAGCGGGTTAAATAATGTATAATCTATTTTGTTTTCTTTTGCATCAAATTTTATTAGCTTTATTACTGTTAAAGTATTCTCTGTCAAGACTCCGACCATATCAGAGTAGCTACCCAGTGATTCAGCAAGTTTCGAAAACTTTATGCATTTAATGACAGAATTTAGATTTATTGTTATCGATGTGTAAGTCTTTTGTGAAGGTCTATATATTATCACATTACTATCTGCCTTTTCTTTGTTTTGCACAGTAATATTTTCTTTTTCCATATAGGTGATGATTAAATTTGACGGAGAGAGTGGATGTCTATATGCAACAAGCGCACGTTCTTCTTGATCATTTTTAATGTCAGCTTTGGTTAGTACTTTACCAATAGCTACCAGGAAATCTGTATTAGGATCAAGAGGTGTGAATTTCTTACTCTCGCTGTGATCATTGACCGTATTGTTTCTATTGGCTTTCTCCTTCTGGGCCATTTCATTTATGATATCACTCGGTATATAGCTGTTTTCTCTCGGGTTGTCATTAACAGTTGCTGCATATGCGAGATCGTAGTTGTGATGAATATCTACACTGGGATATAATTCAAGTTCCTTCGGTACATCTGTTTGAATACCATCCCAGCCCAGTTGCCATTTCATAGAGCTATTATGCAATTCTTCACCTGCTAGATTGCTATCAGCATCACTCTCTGTATTGTCTGTTAGCAAATCCATTTCATCATCGATTTCATTCACCAAGGCTTCACTCAGAACTTTGGCACCTTCAGATGTATCTACTTCCTCACTTGCAATCACAGAAAAATCAAGGATGTTCTTAGGAATAGCATCATCAACACTATTAAGCCACGTTTTTTGCTTCTTGCGCCTAACATCATTTTCACTATAGGTTGTATCATCAGCATCATCATCATCGTCAGGATCATAATTCCTAGGGTTTCTAGGTATGTATAACCCGGGACTTTGAATACCAATACCCAACTGTGCACCAATCGGTCGTGGGCCAGGCACTCTTCTCCCTTCCATATATATACAGTTGTGCTCAGAACACTTCGGCTATGGGATTCAGCTACAGTATACAAGATAGTATTTACATTATTAGTTGCTCATCGCAACTTTTTATGATTTCACGTTGTTTAGCCAAATTTTTCAGTCGAAAATCCGATGCTGGCGGTCAGTTGAAAAATTCAGATATATGCGATGAGCAATAAAGACTTGATAGAACTACAGGTCAAACGGGTGAGTATTGAGGACATGCACATTTGTAACTTGACATGAGATGTGAATGTTGAGCGCTTTTGCTAATTTACCCCGTTTTCATACCCTTTATATAGCTTATCTGGACTAAACCGTAATTCGAAACATGCGCAAGTGTGAACCAAGGTTAAAATAGAAGGGAAGTGTGTTATACTAAGAAATCATACAGATTAGGTGAATAACTTAGAATTGTATTTCATTTGAGTTACATGTATAGATAAAACTAACATGGAAGATTCTATCCACTAATTTTCACATGTGCTAACAAATAACGAGAAGTGGTGAACGACTCACCTAGTCACCTATTTGAAAGGACAACTTTCTTGTAACTGTTCATAACACATGGTTAGAATTGACAATAATGCCTTAGTTTCAACTTTTATAAGGTTAATATGTTGCCGTTTATATCTGTAAGGAGAGTTTATGCCAGGAAATTATCCACTAAACCACTAAATATCCTGTTCTTTGGTAGTGATGAGTTTAGTGCATATGCACTAAGGAGTCTTGTGAAGCTGAAGTATAAGCAGGTAATAGATTCCATACAAGTGGTTAGCAGGCCGCCAAAATGGTGTGGGAGAAAGAAGTCTGTGCTGAAGTCCCCCGAAATAGTGCAATATGCACAAGATCTGAGACTTGACCAACCTATACATGTCGACAGCAATGAGGAGATGTTGCAATTGAGCTCATTGTGTGAGTCTCAGAAGATAGATATGATTATAGCAGTATCCTTTGGAAAATTGATTCCTAACGGATTGATTGGAAGAGTGCCATACTCGCTAAATGTACATCCATCGCTGTTGCCCAGATACCGAGGGAGCGCACCGTTACAGCATACTTTGCTCAACCAAGACCAATATACAGGTGTGACAGTACAGACATTGCACCCAACCAAATTTGATCATGGGAGCATAGTAGCACAGAGTGATCCATTACCTGTCAGTGATCTCCTAGCAAGTCGACCTCTGCCGCCGCTCATTAATCAAGAGGATACTCGCCCCCCAAAGCTGGCCAAATTGATGGATCAATTGGGTATTGTAGGTGGTAATTTATTGGCAGATGTCCTAGAGAAGAGGACTTATCAAGACCCAGTGTCGCATATTGAAAGCAACTATGAGCCCAGTTATGCTCCACGAATTAAAACCGAGGACAAGATGATCAATTGGAATGACTCAGCTACTGACCTACTGAATAGATTACAAACTTTAGGTCCATTGTACACATTCAAGAGAGTTCAATTGAAAAGCAAATCACCCTTGTCCCTAAAGAGAGTTCTCATACATGACTTTGATGTGATTGAGCGGGTAATTAGCAACCAAACCTGCGGAACTTTTACACAAGACAACCACGATAGTATTACTATAGCTTGTGGTCGCAATACAGCGATATTGATTAAGAAGTTACAGTTCGAAGCCTGTGCTATTGAAACTCCAGAGCAATTCATGAAGAAATTACCCAAAAGGTGCGGTAAAACCCTGGCCAATGAGCTAGTGTTTGTAAATGAGACTTGATGCAAATCATCTAACGTCCATTCTGCCACACTAACCCGGATTGCCTTACCCAGATACTATCTAGTATACTATTGCATGTTAATCGGCTATAATAAATATGTTCACGTGATCTCCAATATTTTCAAGGTTTTCCTTTGCGAGAAATCGGTTGGCTCATCGCAACAAATTGGGTGAGGCACCACAGAAAGTTCCGCAGAAAAGTGGCTTTTTCTAAAATTTTGGAAAAAGTGGCAGGAACAAGAAAAAGGCAAACATCGAAGTGAAGGTCGCAATATTGTGCCATAGAGCTTGATTGTTAAGTTTAGCCACAGCATTACTTGATTATCTTTCAAGCAAGGTGCCAAAAAATATAGTTGTAGGTCGGTCTGAGGTTAATAAATTTGAAGTGTTGATATAAGAGCAAAAGCGAGGAGAATTGATGGACAAGCCGTTGTTATCCGAGAAGGAGAAGGGAGCTTCGAAAGACTCATCTTCCCTTCAACCTGAGAAAGTTAAAGATTACCAATACGAAGAAGCTTCTTTTATCAGTAAGTTTATCTATGACGTGATATTGTTTCTATTGTCCAAGATTCTTGGATGTTTCTTCAGGGAAATAAGGTCCCGCGGTAGCTTCAAAGTTCCAAGGAATGGCCCAGTGATCTTTGTTGCTGCCCCACACGCAAACCAGTTTGTTGATCCTGTGGTGCTGATGTCATTGGCGAAAAAACTGTCTAATAGAAGGATATCATTCCTGATCGCTGAGAAATCATTGCAGCATCCAGCTATTGGTTTTCTGGCTAGAAGAGCAATGGCAATTGGTGTTGTGAGAGCACAGGATAATTTGGCTACAGCGCAGGGTAAGATAACTGTTGATCCAGACAATTATAAGAAGATTATTGGCCATGGCACTCAATTTACCAAGGACTTCAAGCCAAAGGGACTAATCGGTCTACCAAGGTCTCTAGGTCATGTTGAAATCCAATCGATTGAGAGTGACACCGAATTGACTTTAAGAAAGGAGTTTAAGATGAATAAAACGGAAGTGAAGCATATTTTAACTAAAGGCACTTCATATAAGTACGCCGGAAAAGTAGATCAATCGGTTGTCTACCATAGAGTTTTTGAACACTTAGCACACAATGAGTGCATTGGTATTTTCCCTGAGGGAGGTTCTCACGACAGAACGGACTTACTACCACTTAAAGCTGGTGTTGCAATTATGGCCCTCGGATGTATGGCCCAACATCCAAATACAAATGTGAAAATTGTTCCTTGTGGTATGAATTACTTCCATCCTCATAAATTTAGATCGAGAGCGGTTGTTGAGTTTGGTGATCCTATTGAGATACCTATTGAGCTAATCGAAAAATATAAAAACCCTTCGACAAATAAAGAGGCTGTGAAAGAACTATTGGATACAATTTCAGATGGTTTACAATCTGTAACTGTAACTTCACAGGATTATGAGACATTGATGGTTGTTCAAGCTATGAGAAGACTATATTCAGGGCAGTTTCACCAAAAATTGCCTCTACCTCTTGTTGTCGAGATGAACAGAAGGTTAGTAAAAGGATATGAAACTTTTAAGGATGATCCAGAAATTGTCCAACTGAAAACTGATATCATGGCATATAATGCGCATTTGAGTCAATTTAATTTGCCAGATCATCTTGTTGAACACACAAAGATTAATGTAGCTAGAAATCTTGGTCTGCTAGTATTTAGATCTTTGAGATTGACTGTAATGATAACATTATCCTTACCTGGTTTGATTTTATTTTCACCGGTATTTGTTATTGCTAGGAAGATATCAAATGACAAAAAGAGAGCAGCGTTGGCAAGTTCCACTGTCAAGATTAAAGCCAATGACGTTGTAGCAACCTGGAAAATTTTAATGAGTATGGGTGTTGCACCAATTCTTTATGTTTTGTGGAGTAGCTTAGCTACTTATTACTTGAGACACAAAGATATTAGTAAGGTTATAATATTTATTTTGTCTTACTTGGCATGCGCAATAGTTACATATTCGGCTTTGGTTGTCGGAGATATTGGTATGGACATTTTTAAGTCATTGAAGCCTTTATACATCTCTATTACCACACCTCAAGGTCTGAAGAGATTGCAAGTAGAAAGAAGACAGCTTGCAAAAAGAATCACTGAGGTCGTTAACAATTTTGGATCTGTTTTATTTCCCGATTTTGACTACAAAGCTTTGTCTGAAGAGTACGCTGTAGATGAAGAGGAAGAAGAAAGAAAAACAGCAGAACTAAGGAGAAGAAGAATAATCAAGAGACAAAAAGAAAGAGAAAATGCCAGAGGTATTTCTGATAAAAACGATTATGATGACCAAACACAAGATTCCGATGCTATATCTCTTGTCAATAGTGATAACTCGCTTTCAAATATTCCAATATTCTCATCTGCATTGGGAGGTAAATCTGAGGCCTCTTCAACATACTCATTACTGCCTTCATCGAGCACTGTATCAGAATCTGATGCTGAAATGGAGCAAGAATCGAAAGAACCTAGCGCTCTTTCTCAAAAAATAACTGCAGCCATGTTCAGTAAGCGAAATGAAAATGAATGAACAACGGTATGCGTATCAATTTGTAAAAATAGAATACATAGTTAAACTTATCATTATAAAGCATGCAAAAAATTTGTTTTAGCATTTAGTTCCGACTATGAAGTAGTTCATTATTCTGTTGCAGAATTAGTTCATGATTCATATTAAAATAATGCTAGCCTATCTACCGATCCAGGAAAATCTCTTCCGTCTATTCTTATGCTTGTTATATAGCTCGATTTCATCTCTCTGAAGCCGTTGCGTATGGCCTGTCAAATTTGTTACGACATTCTCGTAAGTTGTCTTATCTGCTGTTAAATTGGCTTGTTGTAGCTCGATCTGTTTCAACGTCACAATTAATGCATCAATAGCATTACATAGTTTATCATGATACTGTTCCATCTCTTTTGCACTTTGTATTGAGTCCATTTTTACTGCCAGCAGTGACGGTACATGTTCTTCTTGTTCATGGATTGCCTCACCTTGCAAAGACGAATGTGTTAGTGGAGGGGCATACATATACTTGAATTGGTCCCTCAGTATGAGAGCCGGCGAGCGTACTTGTTCAGCAGAAAATGTCGGAAGCATAGAGCATATCCGCGTATACAGTTGATCGTCGACAGCTTCCTCTATAATGTGCTTATCGCTTTTATCATGCTCCTCCAGCCTCATTACATGCAACAAATGAGACCTCAGATGGGAACTCTTCCATGTTATGGGTTGTAATACAGTATGCAATTCGACTAATTGCTCGTAGATAACTCGAGGTCTCTCCTCGGCCAGTAGCTCTTCAAGATCGTGTTTCTGTTGGCATACATCTCCCAAGTTCACCTTCGGTACTAACTCATTGACATATAACACTAATTGTTCTTGGTCATCCGTCACACCTTCGAAATCACCAAACTCATCACCTGAATCGCTGTTATTTTCTGCCATTGTACTACTACTTTATACCTTCCAGAACCGCTAGACCCACCAAAAAATTACCGAATACACCCAATTCAAGAACTTCTAAAATACGTGACTGGGCAATGCCTCGAAACTCTGTTGCTATCCTCAAAATCCTTCACTTTTATCTCTCTTCTTGAACATCTGTTCGCTTCCAAGCTATTTTTTTCATTCTACCCTTTTAAATTTTGAAAGTTTGGCAAATTTAAAGCTTTTAGGCATCATTCTTGCCAAATAGATTGAAGACAACAGATAGCACCAAGTTTCTAACAACTGCTATATCACAGCACAGTGTTGTTGGCGTGCTAGGTAGGTCCATTGGGTTATATATGCGTATTGTGAAGTTTCCATGGTTCTCACACCATGAGGAGTCGCGAGACTATGAAATATACACTGTTGATGTGAGTCCCGATGGTAAGCGTGTTGCTACGGGTGGTCTTGATGGTAAGATACGGATATGGTCTGTAGATGCGTTAGTGAGTGCTGCTGCTGGAGAATCTGGAGTTGATAGAGATACTCATAGGCCATTAGCCAGCATGAGCAGGCATACTGGATCTGTAACTTGTGTGAAATTTAGTCCCGATGGGAACTACTTGGCTAGTGGATCTGATGACCGTATTTTGTTGATATGGGCCATGGATGAAGAAAACCACGGTGGTTCTTTTGGGTCAGAGGGTGAGAAAGAGCACTGGACAGTGCGGAAGCGGTTAGTGGCACATGATAACGATATTCAAGATATATGCTGGGCGCCCGACTCAAGTATATTAGTTACTGTAGGTTTGGATAGATCTGTAATTGTTTGGAATGGGCTAAATTTTGAAAGGTTAAAAAGGTTTGACGTCCATCAATCTCTGGTAAAAGGTGTCATATTTGATCCCGCTAATAAATATTTTGCAACGGCGTCAGATGACAGAACAATGCGCGTGTTCAGGTACCATAAGACTGGTGAAGTATCATTTACAATAGAACAGGTTATTGTAGAACCTTTTATTGCTTCACCATTAACTACATATTTTAGAAGACTATCCTGGTCCCCAGATGGTCAGCATATTGCTGTGCCGAATGCTACTAATGGGCCAGTTAGTTCTGTTGCAATCATAAACAGAGGGACATGGGATTCGAGTATCAGTTTGATTGGCCATGATGCACCAACAGAGGTAGCCCGGTTTAACCCTAGATTATTTAAATCAGATGTCGAGAAAAAGGCTAAAAATGCAAAAGATGAATTAAGTAAAGATACAAAAAATAATAAGAAGTTGGAGTCCATTATTGCAACTGCTGGCCAGGACAAATCATTGGCATTGTGGATAACAAGCAGGCCTAGACCTATTTTTGTTGCATATGATATAGCTCAAAAATCAATAACAGATATGGCTTGGAATCCCAATGGGAACATTCTTTTTGTTACTTCTTTAGACTCATCTATTGTGATGCTAATGTTTGATGCAAACGAGCTTGGTATGCCTATACCGATTGAAGGAAATATGGAACAATTACATAGATATGGTGTTGATAAGGACTCTTTTGACTTACCCGAAAGTGTCAATCAATTACTATTAGAGGACAAATATGGTACTAAGAAGAAACAAAATGAATTATCCAGTAGCACTCAATCCACTGCTCTCGAAAGAAGACTGGAGCCCAATCAGTTCCAAAAGAAAATTAATTCAAGAGAAATCTCACCATTAAAATCCACAGAGAAGGTTAACATTCTCATACCGAAAAGAAAAAAGGATATGAAAATGAATAAAGTAATTGTTAAAGACGGTAAAAAGAGGGTTGCACCCACCCTGATATCTACAGCCGGTTTACAGCCTACTGTTACTAACGTCAAAGAAGTAGCGAGTTCTTCAGGTAAGGTGGTAAAGCCAGTGCTAAAGAAAACCAACGACATAAATGAGTACTCTGGAAGACTCAGTACACCCTCTATTCCAATACCTAGACTTGGTATACACACCCTGGTGATGGGTCTAAAAGAAAGAGGTAAAGATAAATTTGAAAGAGGAGCTGAGGTAGGGCCAGATGATGAATTAAGAGAAGCTAGTAACCAAATTACATTTGATGGTGAATCATATGGCCAGGATAGCTTGATGAAAGATGAGTATCGAATGACCTTGAATAATCGTTTGACGAAAGAGAAAGTGAGCTCTAATGAGCCATATTTGAGATATATAGAAAATACTGGTGTCATAGCCGATACAGATGCCGTGCTTTTGGAATGTGGATCAATTGATGACTTTTTTACACTTGAGATAAGAAATGGTGTTGAAAGAGCAATTCAGTTTGATAGTGATGCGCTATTTGACAATCCAACTCGCATTCTTGGTTATCATGAAGGTCAGAGGACTATTGAAGCATTTATTCCGAATGTCATCATTTCAGGTGTTGGTTCGCCAGTTTCAAAATATTGGAGCTTGGCAACAGCAGATGGTTTTATATATATAATATCTTACAACGGGCAATTATTGATACCCAAAATTAATTTAGGTCAAAAAGTTGTTAAGCAAGTTGTTTGCTCGAATTACCTGCTTGTTTTAACTGAAAGAGGTTTATTTTACGCTTGGGATATCTCTGCAAAAAGGTCTGTTATCAAGAATGTTTCAATATTACCAATCATAAACAATGACCCAGTCGAAGGAAACAGAGTAAGAGTTAATAAGTCCATTCGAAAGTTTGAGTTTGAGGTTTCTGAAAAAACTGTGATTGTGCACCTCACTAATAATAGAAGCTTCAAATGGTTAGCATATTTTGGGTGTTGGTCCGAGATTCAAGAGTTAGTGGCACCAAGAGAAACTGTTGCTAATATACTGCTCACTGAGAATGAGATTCCCCCACAATCATCGTCTATATAAGCATTAAATTCAGCATATAAATAATTCAATAATTATATTATAGTTTACATTGGTTATTACATATCCATAAAAATATGATGACAAAGCCTAGTCCTGTTTAAAATCCAAATGGATTTGCTGCACTGGCATTATATATATTTGCTTGTCTTTGTTGTGGTTGCTGTTGAGGGCCGTTACCAAAGCCAAATCCAGTAGGCTGGTTTTGTAAAGGTGGTTGAGAAACAAAAGTGTTTTGCATGCCTTGTGTTATGTTTTGAATTCCAGTGTTAAAAGCGCCCATTGCAGGTGTTATAGGTTGTTGTTGCATCGCACCACCAGTAAATTGGTTAGTCTGCATACCTCCAGTTCTCTGTAAAGTCATACCAAATTGGGATTGTGGTTGGAAGCCACCTGTTCTTTGCATACCCATAGCAGGTTGTTGAGAACCAAAACTAGTCTGAGGTATAGCACTTCCTGTTAATTGACTATTGAAAGCAGGTTGTTGCATTCCATAGCCCGCTTGTTGTGCACCAAAACTAGTTTGAGGTAAAGCTCCCCCAGTCATTTGAGCACCAAAACTAGTTTGAGGTAGAGCACCTCCAGTCATTTGAGCACCAAAACTGGTTTGAGGTAGAGCTCCCCCAGTCATTTGAGCACCAAAACTAGTTTGAGGGAGAGCACCTCCAGTCATTTGAGCACCAAAACTAGTTTGAGGTAGAGCTCCCCCAGTCATTTGAGCACCAAAACTGGTTTGAGGTATAGCGCCTCCAGTCATTTGAGCACCAAAGCTTGTTTGTGGTAAAGCTCCACCTGTTAGTTGGGCTCCAAAACTTGTTTGAGGGATTGCGCCGCCTGTATTCACAGGCATTAACCCACCGGCAGTTCTTTGAACAGGTAATACCGAGCCCGCTGGTGGCATATTGAAGCTAGTTCTAGGAATAGCCCCTCCTGTGCTTTGTAAAGGTAGTAACCCACCAGTTCTTTGTAGGGGCAATGCGCCGCCTGTCAATTGAGCACCGAAAGTCGTCATTGGTATTAGTCCCCCAGTAGATTGTGAACCAAAAGTTGTCATTGGCATAGCAACTCCTCCAGTTCTCTGAAGTGGAAGTAGTCCACCAGTAGCAATTGGCATCATGACGAAGCCAGTTGTGACTGGCAGGATGTTGTTCCCACCAGTTTTGAAAGGGTCTAGAGGAACTAGCTTGCTAGTACCAGTTTGGTTAGGTTGTATATTTGTAGCAGCAGATTGCCCTGTTTTAACAGGTTCGAGATTCTCGACCTTAGGAACGGGAATTTGATCAGATTTAGGTTGTTCATTCTTTTTTGGTTCCAGAGGTTGAAGATCAATTAAATCTTGCATTGATCCTGTAAACTCAGACTTCTTTTGCACAGTATTAGCAGCAGAAGCAGCAGGTTGAGCAGTCCAAGCATCATCATCCTGGTTAGAATTTTGTGACGCCTGCATAGCTGGTTGTGAAAGTAATTGTTCTGGTAATCCGCTGCTGCCTGAGTTTGGTCCAGAGTTGTTTTTCAAAGAACCATCGGCTTCGGTAAACATATTGTTTTGTCCAGTAGCATTACTTTGTGCAGGTTCTCTATTGAATTTTTTATCTAGAGCCTTCATGACTCTGACAATGTCACCTTCACGAACACCGAGGGTCCTTAGCATTGGTGGGTTGATATCAGCCTGCATATCTTCAGTAATTTTCTCTCTATCAAAGTTAATTGTATACCTTTGGCAGTTGTTAACATCAACACCTGAACTTAGGAAAAACTCAAACCAATCATAGTCTGATTTACCACTAGTATGTGCACCACCAGTTGATTGTGGTCTAGGTGGCTTGATGGGAGGTAATTCTTTATCATGCAACCTGTTTCTTTCCTCATCAAGCAGTTCTCTAGCTCTCTTCAGTTCGGCAATTTCTCGTTCCCTTAACTTTCTCTCATATTCTCTTTCTTCTTGTTCTCTTATTCTACGTCTCTTTTCTCTATCACGATCACCACCCTTGGATTCCGATTTTCTGGATTTGTACTTCTCTAAACTAAAACCTGTGGCTCTTTCAACATAAATCAAATCATCATCAGATAGCTTTTCAGCTGCAACTGCAATTTTCACACCGTTGGCTTTATGTAGATGAATTTTACCATCAGCACATCCAATGAATTGAGCTTCAACTTTGAATGTGCCACTTCTATCAACCCAGAGTCTGGACTTCTTTGGATTTGGATAATCTTTCTTTGCACTGACCGAAGAGGACCTTTTTCTCCTGCTACTGAGTGAATTTTTTCTACTTCTACTTCTACCTTTACTACTGGAATTATCTTGGCCTGCATCATGTTTCCAATCGTCTTCTTCGTCATCATGAACTTTAGAAGGTTTAGGTGATCTATTAGTAAACTTTTTAATGGAGTTTAATAGACCACTACTCTCCTTGGATTTGGAAAATTCAATGAACTGAGCCGGAACCAGACCTTTCTTTCCATTTGATATTAACTCTACCATCCACCAGTCTTTTGATTTCTTATCATTTATAACATAAACTGCATCACCTTGCCTAATTGTCAATTCGTCTGGTGATTCAGCTTCAAAATCGTACAATGCCACACCTCTCTTAGATGATTTTGTTGCCATCTCGACTTCTCTCAAACCTGGATCTCTTTGTGCACCTTTGAACTCACCTACAATAGCCATTATTTCATTGCATGTATCGTTGTTGCCTGTGTGTAATTCAAAACTCTTATATGGATCTTTGAATTCCAAGAACATATGCTTCTTTTCATTATCATATGAGATTAACTTATCAATGGACCATTCCTGAGTGCTTCCCTTGTTTGGAGTAAAGCTAATCCTGTTATTACCTATAGATAGTTTACCCTTATGTTTCTTTTTACCTTCAACTTCGGAGACTGTCCATGTATGAACTTCATCGTCGTAGTCATTCTGAGGTCTTGACCTTCTTGGACTTTGATAGTCATCCATATCTCTGCTTCTACGACTTTCTGAAGGTTCGTAATCATCATAATTCATTCTGCTTCTAGCTCTTTCTCTGTTGGAGTCTCTAGCATTATCTGCAGTTGGTCTCATTGGCTTAGGTGGTGGAACATCCTCTTCTTCATCCATGTAGCGGTCCTCGGTTTGTTTTGGAGGCATAGGAGGAGGTATATCTTCCTCTGGTTCTCTATCATTCTCTTCTGCTGCAGGTGTAGCGGCCTTAACCCTATCTACATGTTGTGGAGGTGGGGCGAAAGCAGTGGCAGCTGTGGTAATAGGGGCAGCAACAGGTGCAGCTGCTGGGGTAGCGCTTGCAGCTGGAGCAGTACTACTCATTCCGGCACCGCCTGCTGGCTCCACGTAGTTACCTGGAACAAACCCGTATTCATTAGAGGAGTGTGATCTGACTAAGATCCAGTCGGGATCCTTGTCGTCATACACATCGAACATATCATTTTCCTTGAATACCAACTCTTCTTGAGGATTCTGTGCCTGGTCGAAGTCATACAGCGCCCTCATAGTGGAGATCACTGGTGCGGCCTCTATGTAGTTCGAGGGGACCAGCCCTTGCGGTTCCTCCGCATCCGAGCCGATGATCCGCTTCTTCACAGTCCACCAGTCGTCTACCTCTGACTTCTCCAGCAGATACAGCAAGTCATCTTCTTGGATGGCAAGTTCCTCGGGCGTTTGCGGCTCATAACTGTACACAGCCTTGTACACGCCGAGAAAGATCGTCATTTCCACAGATCGTCGTCGCTGTCAGCTAAAGTACAACGTCTCAAAAAAATGTATAAAAATCACAGTACGAATCACACTCAATATCTGTACGTACTCGGTTCCCAATTGGTATACACCAGTATCGACTCTCCTTTTTTCTTTTTACCTCGCTACCCAAATTGATCCTATCTTTCTGGGGTTGAGACACTCAATTACCAATAATTTAGAAAGCCTCGCCTGTCAAACACTTGTCTCGAGCACTGTAACAGCGGTATGTATCTTGAATGGGCGGCTAATACGGGTGAACTTTAAGCGCAACGCAGGACGGCCTCCTCTTATCCTCCGCAAGAAAGGGAAAGCCCCTCGACCTTCGATCTCCCAAGGCAGTAAGAGCCATTATTTTTTTATAGTGTCGTATATCGTGATTGTATTGGGTATAGTGTTATACACATATATACATTGATTTCCTATATTGCCTAGCGTGTAGTCCTATATCGCAGCTTTGCAGTTGTGTCTGCGGAGAGACTTCATTCTGCTTGGTCCCAGGAACCTGGCGCTGCAGCGTTTGCACACGACCACCTTCCTTACGTGTGTGTCGTGCTGCACAGGTGGTATTTTGTCCTGCATTGGTTGTGCTATTCCTTGTCCTTGCCCTTGTGCTTGTGATTGTGCTTGTGGTGACTGTGTTGCTTGTGTATGTATGCGCGGCCTCTGTGCCAGCCCCAAGTGGTTGTCTGCAAGAAAAGTATCGTATACCTGCATGGCGTCACCGCAGTCCACCTTTCTGTGCATGTACCGCGCGAAATCCGTGCTGCACAGCGTCTCGAGCTGCTGCCTGGGCACGTAGCCACCCAGCAGCGTGTGGTTCAGGTCATACGTCATCTCAGACACTTCCTTCATGTCCACGCGCCCACCGAGGTACCCGTGTATGTTCACACGCTCCTTGTTGTTCCGGTACAGGTCCGGCAGCGCCGTGTCCGAACGATTCTCCTCCGTGTTCTTCACCAGCTCCCGCAGCTCCTGCGGCCCAAGCACCACACTGTGCGACCTGTCCAGCGAGCCCAGCCCGCCAATAACACTATAGTAATCCAGCTTCATAGTTCCCTCACAAGATAAAGATAAAAGTCACAACTTTATCAAGACCTCTGATCCACTTGCCTTGCACACACTGTAGAGACAGTAAAAAACAACCACGAGTCGGTGAACCAGCTACTTATGTGCTCAATATCCCGAAATGCACATACTTACATGCATACATACTTACTTACATACTTACATACATACATACTTGCATGCACACACAGCCTACACTTCCGCCTTTTTGGGAAACTGTCCAGTTTCAGTGTTGTGTTGTACGTATATCATGTGCGTTACGTGTATGTTGATGTAGGGTCATGTGATAATACGTGTGATTCGATATTTCACATGATCACATGTACGTATATTGTTATATCTCTCTTCTCTCAAGTTCCAGCAGAATCCAACTCTTGTCGGTCCAGATGAACTAGGAATATAGCCAAATTAATTGTGCATTTGATATATTTAATACTAATGTGTAATTGTTATACACTCTTCCAATTCAGACTATCAACCGCGTGAAGGAAGCTAACAATCTGTTTTAAATGTCTAAGGAGGTAGCTGCTGTGATTATCAAGTATTTGGAAGGTGTTGTTGCCGAGAAGGCGGTGGGCGAGGACTACCTGGACTCTGTGAACGTTGCCATCGACTGTATTGCCGAGTCCTTTGAAGTGGAGCGCGGTGATGTTGACTCTGTGCTGAAGCAGAGTGGTATCAGCAAGGGGCTGGAGGAGTGTCTGGAGTGCATGAAGGGTGGCGCTGTTAAGAGCGAGGACGTCAAGGTGAACATTCCTGCCGAGGACGCCGAGACCAAGGCCAAGGCCGAGGCCCTGAAGCTTGAAGGTAACAAGGCCATGGCTGGCAAGGACTTCGAGCTGGCCATCGCCAAGTACTCCGAGGCCATTGAGGTCTTGCCTACCAACGCTATCTACTACGCTAACCGTGCCGCTGCGCACTCCTCTCTGAAGCAGTACGACGAGGCTGTCGTAGACGCTGAGAAAGCCATCGAGATCGACCCTGCTTACTCCAAGGGTTACTCTAGACTTGGTTTTGCCAAGTACGCCCAGAACAAGCCTGAGGAGGCTCTGGAGGCATACAAGAAGGTCATGGACCTTGAAGGCGACAAGGCCACAGACATCATGAAGAGAGACTACGAGACCGCCAAGAAGAAGGTCGAGCAGTCCCTGAACCTGGAGAAGACTCCAGATGCACGCGGTGCCGACAGCGGTGCAGGCGCCGGCGCCGGCGCTGGTGGTGCTGGTGGTTTTGACTTCTCTTCCATGTTGAGCGGCGGTCTGAGCGGCCTGATGAACAACCCACAGATCATGCAAGCTGCCCAGCAGATGATGAGCAACCCACAGGCTCTGCAACAGATGCAATCCATGATGCAAGACCCAAGCATCAGACAAATGGCCGAGCAATTCACTTCTGGTAATGGCACTCCTAACATGGACGACCTGATGAGCAACCCAGCTCTAAGAAACATGGCCAGCAGCATGTTCGGAGGTGCAGGTGCTCCAGGTGCTGACGCTGATGCCCCAGGTGCTGAACCAAAGGGTGAAATCGACGAGAAATAGTCTCAGCTAAGTTTTCATTAGCAGTATTCATTTTTTCCTTTGTTATATTCTAGCATTTCCCCTTGCATAGGCACGTAAAACGGACCCACATACATTTTACTGTAATCTAGTCAATATATATATATATAAACAATAAAATTAGTTGATAAAGGTGTAACTCGATATCTCAATTGCATTTGAGTAATACTTAGTTATGCGAGGTTTGGCTCTTAAGCTTCATCTCATCGCAAAAAAGTGAAAAAAAAAAAAATAAATTTGCAGCTCATCGAGCTATCAAGCATGTTTTGAACTTGGCTAAGACTGCATAGATTAGATAACACTACTCAGATAGTTACAAAAATGGCTAAGGGTAAAGGTAAGAACAAGTCTCATGATGAAGGCAGGAGCAACAAATCTGGCGGGTCCAACGGGCACCATACCCGGAGGAATCATCGTCACATGGAAATGAAGTATGGTGGTGGTAGTAAAGACAGTTCATTCCCAGTGAAGCTGGCTATGTGGGATTTTGACCACTGTGATCCCAAGCGATGTAGCGGTAAGAAGCTGGAGAGGCTGGGTCTGATCAAGTCTCTGAGGGTGGGCCAGAAATTCCAAGGTATAGTGGTGTCACCTAATGGTAAGTCAGTAGTATGCCCTGATGACAGAGAGATTGTGGAAGCTCACGGTGCATCAGTAGTGGAGTGCTCTTGGGCACGTCTTGACGAGGTACCGTTTAACAAAATTGGTGGGAAGCATGAGAGGTTATTGCCATACTTGGTCGCTGCAAACCAGGTTAACTACGGTAGACCCTGGAGACTCAACTGTGTAGAGGCGCTGGCTGCATGTTTTGCTATTGTGGGACGTACTGATCTAGCACACGAACTTTTATCTCATTTTTCCTGGGGTCTTGGATTTTTGGAGCTGAACAAAGACTTGCTGGAGCGTTACCAACAATGTACTGATTCTGAGTCCATCAAAAAGGTTGAAGAGGACTGGCTTCAACAAATTGATCAAGAAGTGCAGGAGAGAAAACTTAAGGCTCAAACTGAGGATGTATGGATGATGGGCAATACAAACCGCGGTAATTCGGGTCTAATGCCCCCATCGGATAGTGAAGAAGAATATGAGGAGGAAGCTGAAGAGGAGGAAGAAGATACCACAACTAGAAAGAATGTGAGGTATGATAATCTGGGTAACATAATTGAAGATAGTGAAGATGATAATAACGAATCAGACTATAGTAATGAGGAATCTTCAGATGAAGCTTCAGATGAAGACTATGAAGATGAGCATGTTGATGAAGTTGTTAATCGTGTTGGCAAATTAGCAATTGAATAGATAAATAGAATTGATAGAAGTATATGTGATTCTAAATGAATTAATAATTTGGTAATGATATTATGGCATAAGAACTAAAATATCTGCAGACGATATGACATGGTTCAAATCGTTGGTGAACACATTAAGGGCTCCTAACTCATATTTACTTACTTTTGAAATATTAATTAGTATATATCCTTATTCCAAACAGTGTTATAAATTGCATCACCAGGCTTTACTATGCAGAATAGACCAATGATATGTTATAACTCGATGTGAGAAGATGGCATTATAATGGCTGATGAAGGTGGATTAGAAACGGGAGCTCATGATGAGCTGAAGGGAACTGAGGAACAAGCTGTCAATTTTGCTCCATCTCCGGATTTCTTATGGCTATGTGAGCAATTGTTTGCTAAAATTGACCATGTTCAGTTTGAGAGAGCTAATAATCTGTTAACTAAACCAGTTACTGCACGATATTATGAAGTTATATCGAATTTTACTACATTATGGAGGACTACTGTAGGGAATAATATTTATCCAGCGCTGAGGCTTATATTGCCCTACCGGGATAGGCGTGTTTTCAATATAAAGGACTATACTCTAATCAAAGCTATTTGTGCTTTTCTTAAGCTACCAAAGGACTCAAGTACTGAAAAGAAATTAATAAATTGGAAGCAAGATGCAGGAAGAAGTGTCAGATTGTCTAAATTCTGTGTTGAGGAGATCAAGAAACGGCGTAGCGAACCGCAGATTGACCGTAATGAGAGGATTACTATCGATGATTTGAACGGCTATCTTGATCAGCTGGCCATTGAAAGAACTGAACAAGGACGAAGCTTTAAAAATCTTGCAAACTCAGACATAATGAATAAATGTTTGACATCAATGACTTTTTTAGAAATGCAATACTTTTTTGATATTCTACTTAAAAACAGACCTCTTGGTGGCCATGAACATAAACTTCTCAACTGCTGGCACCCAGATGCTCAAGACTATCTTAGTGTAGTATCTGATCTTGAGACTGTTGCGAAGCGGTTATGGGATCCAAGCCAGCGTTTAGGCAATCAGGATTTGAAAATAAATATTGGTCTAGCATTTGCTCCGCAGCTGGCTACTAAATTGCATGTATCTTATCAAAAAATTGGCGAGAAACTTGGTTGGGATTTTTTTATTGAAGAAAAGATGGATGGTGAAAGAATCCAAATGCATTATACTAACTTTGGATCAGATATTAAGTTTTACAGTAGAAGAGCTACTGATTATACTTATCTGTATGGTAACAATTTGAAGACAGGAACATTGGCAAATTTCATCAACTTGAACAAAAATGTTAAAGATTGTGTTTTAGACTGTGAGGTAGTAACGTTTGATTCAAATAACAAAATTGTGCTTCCCTTTGGAATGGTTAAGAGCAGTGCAAAAAATATGTTATCTCAAGATGGAATTGATACACAAGGGTTTCACCCTTTGTTAATGGTTTTCGATGTGTTATATCTTAATGGGGCAACTCTAGTAGACTTGCCGTATTATAAGCGACGAGAATATCTAAAACAGATTCTAACACCAACAGCCCATAGGATAGAAATAATCAAGTCTATTAGAGCAAATGATGAGCAAATGATTAAAAAATCTCTTGAGAAAGCGTTATCAGTTGGATCTGAAGGCATAATACTCAAGAGGTACGATTCTAGATATGTAATAGCAAGTAGAAGTGATGATTGGATAAAGATAAAACCTGAATATCTGGAGCAATTTGGTGAGAATATGGATTTGGTATTAATGGGGAGAGATCCGTCCAAAAAGGATTCCTTGATGTTGGGCTTATTGGACTATGAAGAAGTTATTCAAGATAGTCCCATCATGGTTAATTCACAATCATCAGAGGAAAATTCTCAAAGATTCAGAGGTTTTGTATCGCTTTGCATTATCGCGAACGGTATCTCAAATGAAGAATACAAAGAAATCGACAGGAAAACAAAAGGCTTGTGGAATGATAGTGAGAAAATCCCACCTTTGGAATACATGAAATTTGGATCAAAAGTCCCACGCCAGTGGATAGATCCAAAGAAATCATTAATACTGGAAATCAAAGCTAGATCACTAGATAATACTAGAAGTAGTGAGAGAAAATTTGCAGCAGGATGTACATTATTTGGAGGCTATTGTAGGCAAATCCGGGAAGATAAAAACTGGAAGACTTGTTATACACTTCAAGAATTTGAACGTGCAAAAAGCGGTAATAATTGGCGGAAGCGAGGTAGTAGCAAGCCCCAAAAAGTAATATCTAAGAAAAGAAGATATAATATCATCTCCTCTGTAAATAAAGCCCTTGAAGACTTTGCAGAATTGGAACACCGTTCAGACATTTTTGATGGCATGTATTTCTATGTTTTATCAGACTATTTTGATGGCGTGAAAAGAAAGAGAATAAAAAAATCGGAAATTCAGAAAGTTATTGTAGCAAATGGTGGTCAGTTAGTTCAAAATGTTATAACACGCAACTATAATCTTAATGATTTGAGGATTATAAGTAGTAGGAATACAGTTGAGTGCAACTCGTTGATTGTTAGAGGTTATGATATTATTAGTCCGAAATGGGTATTTGATTGCCTGTTGTCTGGTAAAATAATGAAATTGGAACCGAGTCACTGTTTTAACTTTTCGAAGCAACTAATGGATTATGCCTACAAAAGGATTGATCAGTACGGAGATCCATACGAAAGAGATATAAATAAATATGAATGGAGTTCTTTGACTAGTGAAAAGATATGCACAACCGCTAAGCAGCAACCTGATGTACAATTTGATAATTCACTGATGGATGTTCCACATTTCCTCTTTCATGGAAGAATAGTTTTTCTTCTTAGCGATAATAATAATATACAAAAGGAGAGCTTTATGGTAGATGCATATGGAGGGAAAGTAACCAATGAACTAAGCAGCGCCAATTTGGTTATTGTTGTCGGTGCAGTAACCCAGAGACGTATAAATGACATCAGAAAGCAGATTTCCTCTGAAGTTATTAAACAAGATCATCCACCGCGAATACCTGATATGGTGTCCGAAGGATGGCTATACGACTGCATCAAACAAAATACTCAAGTTGCAGAAGACAATTATAGGTTACCATAGGTGGATAGAAAATGCCGATTAATTTATGTAAGTATCTAATGTACATTATATGTAGTTCATTTGAGCACTACGTGATTATTTTAGAAAGCCATGACTAGTTTTCTTCTTCAGATAAATTGCCATTTTCATTTGTGTCTGTAGAGTTCTTTGAACCATGCTTGTGTTTCCTAGATCTTCTCCTCTTTGTAGGCTGTGATTGGTCAGCAGATGTTTCTGTTTGTTGCTCCTTCTTAGTGTTTTCTTTCTTCTTCTTCTTCATACTCAATGGATTTGGCTGTTTTGGGCCAATTTTTCTTTTCTTTGCAACAGTTTGTTCTTTAGATTGTTCCTCTTCTTCATGTTCACCCTTCAAACCTGCATATTTAGGGTCATTTAGGCCTCTAAATAGTTTACTTTCTTCTTCCATTCTGCTTACTTTGGCGCTGGCATCACTCAAAGGTTCCATGATCATTACTGATCTGGAAATATGAAGCAGTGGTACACCAGGCACTTTTCTAAGTAGTCTTCTTATTTCCACATCCTGACAAGCAACAACGTATCTATGCTTGTTTTTGCCTTTGACATCAACAACATTTAGGATACATTCCTTCGGAGAGACTGCTTCACCTGGCATATGCCCACAACGACGTCTCTCAAATTCTTTACCTAAGTCAATGGCGTGTTCATTTTTGGTCTCGTATAGTGCTTGCATACAACATTGTGTAATCATAGGCTTCACTTCTGCTTGCAAAGTCCTCCTTAAAGCTTTAACTAGATCATATTTTGAAGTAGTGCTGTCCATCACAATCTGATCATCGAGTAATACTTGGTATGGCTCACGGAACTTGAATGTATGGTTGTATACCAGCAGTTGCTTTCTGTATGATTTAGCCCTCTTTTGACGCATGATTCTATACTTATATCTCTATTTTATCTACAATATAGTCCAGAATTTGCGAATTTAAAACTTTATAAACTTTTCTAACTCAGTTTATATTCGATGCTCATCGCATTTTTTTATTTTTTCAAAACTCAGAAATTTTTCACTTTTCAACTTCAAGAGTGTTAGCCCTAAAACAAGCGATGAGTAAGCAGTGCAGGTAAGTTTTACAAAGCCATCAATTAGCTTTACATATTGTAGACAGATGGCGAATTAAAAAGGTGAATGAAAATCATATATTTTTTATATACTTTTTTATTAATTGAGTAGCAAAAGAGGCTTACCAGGAGAGTTACATCAAAGAAACTAAATGTAACAGGCTTGCAGAGAAACTGAAAGTTGAGAATTAAGTACCCCAGAACTTTGATAAGTTCTTACCACCACCATTATATACCAAAAGGTTAACGGTTTCAGCAGGCAGATAACTTAAGGTTCCATTAGTAGCATAATTTAAAACTTTTTTCTTGAGAATTTTGGGTGAAATGGCACTGTGTTCATGGTAAAATTGACTTTTATGATCGGGTTGTAAAGACAAATAGTATGCAAGTACACCTGCAACATGTGGTGAAGACATGGATGTGCCTGAGAGGCTTTCAGTTGCATTTTTACTGCCAATGTATGTGGACATTATGTTAACCCCAGGAGCAAATATGTCCACGCATCTCCCGTAATTGGAAAAGAATGCTACATCATCGCTTAAAGTTGAACCTCCCACTGTTATGGGTGACCATGCTGACGCAGGGGAAGAATTACAAGCATCATCACTTTCATTGCCAGCTGCCACTGCGAAGCTGATACCTGCAGCTGCGGCTGCATCCATAGCTCTATTCAAGGCATATGACTTCCATGCTCCTAATGACATATTTCCAGCGGCACCTTTCAAATTGCTCTTGGTTTTTTTAAGATCATTATAAGCCTCGACTGTATATTCTACACCTCTAATAACATCTGACATTGACCCACTTCCATCAGATCTTAATACTTTTACTGCGATCACTTCTGCCTGCTTAGCAATGCCATAATGTTTGGATGCTATTGTGCCTGCACAATGCGTTCCATGACCATTCAAATCGTAATCATTGTCATTCTCGACAATAGTCTTGCCCCAAGAAGCGCGACCTTCAAAATCTTCATGATCCACATAAATTCCAGTATCTATCACAAACGTAACCGTATCCTTACCTCCTCTGTCGTCATAATGGTAAAAGCGCTTACCCAGGATTGGCAACTTCTCACGTTGAGAGATACGTCCCAAACCCCAAGGCACATGTTCCTGCATCTTGTAATTATTGATTCTTACTATAGAGTCATGTTCTACCAACTCAACTAAAGGACTATTAGCAATAAATTTGGCTGTAGTTTCCGTGAAATATCCAATATAACCTGTCATGGATCTTCCGATACTAAATTCATGCTGTAGGCCAATCCCTCTGGTTGAAATATCATTATACTGTGTAGCTTTACCGAAGTCACTATCTTGTAGAAAAATAGAAGAGCTATTAATTTCTTCAATTGCACTTAGATGGCTTTGTATCTCCTTATCGGTAACAAAATCCTTAAAAAGTACAATGTATCTATTGGGTATTATCATATCATTCTTCGCAGAGTCAAAATATATTTTACTACCTGTATTAAAATTGTACTCAATTCCCTTGCCTCGCCATAGATTCAGCAAACGATTTATTAGAGTATAGTCATGAGAAGCCGATTCTCGATGACTCAGATCCACAGGGATAGTGGCTGCATCCACTGAGGTAAAAATCCAAAAGTAATAGACACTAGTTATCAAATAGAAAGAGAACATAATTGCTCTATTCTACTTTGGCTATATCTATCATAGTCCAATACTTTTGTAGTTATGATGACTCAGTTTTCCGTTATATGCCTTTCAACTGTACTGCTTATTGCTCCTCATTGACGTCTAATGGGATGAGCTATCGAGCAGCTCATCTAATATATTACAATATGATTCTTAACAGTAAAAAAAACTATGTAGCTGAAAGTTCCATATATTTAGTCTATAGATCTTGGATATTTTTCTTCAGTAATGTGCAGAACTTGTAATAAGTCCATAGCCAGAACAAAGAGAATGATACGAATCCGATAGTGCAGTTTAGAATCACCCATAAGTCAGGGAATCTTGGTGGAGCTTCAATGAATAAGTCCAGGAAATGGTATGCAGTCATACCAATATATGATGATACTATGATCAATTTCCAAAAGATGCTGTGGGGCAGCAGACTCCTGCGTCTGTAGTTATCACTTACACTACTTATAGATGGGCCCGGTGTAATAAATTTTGGCAGAAATCTTGGAGTAATGAAACTGAAATTACCAATCAGCCAGTTACTTAAGAAGAAGCAAACAAAATATTGTAGATACAACCCTTCCCTCTTCAATAGTGGCCATAATGTAAATAGCGCCACGTTATTTATCCAGCTTACCATAGATAGCACATTCCAATCTCTGGAGGTAAATAAGAGTGTAATTGGAAGTAGTGGGACCAAGATAGTCTTTTCGTGCACTTGGAAACTGAAAAGGTAAAATGACATGGAACATGCTGCCAAAGCGTAAGGTAGCAAGTGCTTCCTTGGATATAATATAATCAAGATCATTGCAGGTGCAAAACCGACCACTGTAAGAATTAAGGAGTACATTCTTAATTGATCATTTGTGAAAAGAACTTTGAATTTAACAATTGTATTGACTACGCACCAAAAGTTAGCCACTTTATCTTCAAAGATACCTCTGGCAAATGGAAAGATTCTCCTAACAGTTTGAGCCAAGCCATCAAGGCCACCAAATATGTAGAAAGGTGAGAACATCGCTGTAAAGGTAACCAATGTGGCGATGGAGATGGAAATAAACCTAGGGATGTTGAACAACTTAGGGAAAAACATTGAGCGGCCAAGTAGGTAAGCAAAAAAAATAGGTGCGTAGTACAATGACATTTGCTTGAAGCATATTGAAAGAACAAAACAGATTGCCGCTGGCGCATAAAATTCATCCAGTAGATTATTAATTGCATAAACTGTGAAACCTAGCATTATCGAATTGTATTGGAAATGCCCATGATCGATTAACATCAGAGAAGGTTGAAATAGAATGGCTGCTGCTGCAATAAATTGGCCAATTGGTGATTGATTTCTACGTCTACCTAACCATTTCGTGAAATACACGACAGCAGGCATGTAGAAGATAGCTTCACTTAAAAGTACTGTAAATCTCATGTAGTTCTTTAAGCCTTGGGTCTCAATACCACGAGAACTGTCTAGTGCAAACCAGTCTGGGTTGCAAAAGGTACCGAGCTTACCAAGTAGATATGAATGGAAAGCAGTCAATGGAGGATAATCTAAACCCCAATACTTTAAATCATAGTAATACCACTTAGATATGGGTAGATGTTGTGTGATTTCCATCCAATGTCTCTGGGCCTCAAAATCTCCATGCATAGGACCATCCTTATAACCGGAGTAGGGACCTAAACCTATAGCACACCTTATAATCATGGCAAACATTATTATTATCCACTCGGTAAGCCATTGGCTGCCAGCAGGCCTAAATGGAAACAAGAAATCATACAGTGGAGACGCATAGAAGGACTCCTCACCTTGCTCACTCTCAAACTTACTGACAGCCTTCTTATCCTTCTTCTCGCTGCTCATCGTATTGGTGCAAAGCTGATCGATCCAAGTTAGTCCTTACTGTTTCTATCGCTATTGTTGTTGCAATCTCGAGCCAAGATATACACCTGGTATCAATCTCTTCCCAGTTGTAACTATGAATTTGATAAAATGTGATGAACTATGGTCGAAACTCGAAGGGTCTTTTGACTCGCTTGAACTTTCGGGACGAAGGCAAGTCCAGAAGACCACTTTTGGGATTTCAGAAGCTATCAACAAGGGATTACTTCAAAATAATAAGCAGGTTACTTGGTTAGAAATAGCATTTTGGTGTGTGTTCCTGGACTTTAGTAATCAGTATTTGTTCTACAGTTAAAGTAAAGACTAGACTAATCGATATCGAGCTGGTCGAAATATAGTTGTTGAGATGATTGCAAGGAAGAAGAATATACTGAAGGTCATAATCCTAGGTGATTCCGGAGTTGGTAAGACATCGTTGATGCACAGATATGTGAACGATAAGTATTCTCAACAGTATAAAGCTACTATCGGTGCTGACTTTTTGACTAAAGAGGTAGTTTTAGATGATGACAAAGTAGTCACAATGCAAGTTTGGGATACGGCAGGGCAAGAACGTTTCCAGTCCCTTGGTGTTGCATTCTACCGTGGTGCAGACTGTTGTGTACTAGTCTATGATGTGACGAATGCGAAGTCTTTCGAAAATATAAAGTCCTGGAAGGATGAGTTTTTGGTTCATGCTAATATATCCTCACCGGAGTCTTTCCCTTTCGTGATCCTAGGTAACAAAGTAGATATTGAAGACTCTAAGAAAGTGGTGAGTGAGAAAGCAGGTCAGGAACTGGCAAAGTCACTCGGAGATGTACCTCTCTTTTTAACAAGTGCCAAGAGTGCCATAAATGTGGATACCGCTTTTGAAGAAATAGCAAAGAGTGCATTACAACAGAATCAAAACGACGCACATGCATTTGAAGATGATTTCAACGATGCCATTAACATTCAATTAGAAGGCGAAAGTAATTCATGTAGTTGTTGAAATGAATATCATGGTCAAGAATTATCTGATCAATTCGTTTTTTGCACGATGGTACTTTGTACCAGTACATGCACTCGCGGTGTAACTTATATAATAAGTTTTATTTGTATATTAAGAGCGTTTTCTAATCCTAATAATTTTAACTGATTCTTCCTTGTCTCCAAGTTGAAAATACATACGTCATATTGCTAGTTATTCATCCATGTAACAAACTTATTGAGGGTTTATAAATGTAGAGTGATTAGTTATAATAATAAACTAAATTAGATATAAATGCTTAATATTCAATAATGCAAAAAAATTATGCAAACTTTGATAATGGTTATGTTTAGCTACTTGAGTTCTGTCATAATGCTACTATTTTTTAAAAGATATCTTTTTACCCTTAGTTACAAGTCTCCTCTTTTTGGCAGCCTTTGGACCTTCACCAGTGGAAGAGTACGGATCAAAGACACGCTTTTTGTCCTTCTTTTTAACTTCTCTATTATCACTAGCTAAAATATTGGCTTTACTGTAATCAACAGGCTCTTCAACAATGTCTCCATCATCATGTTTAGCTTTCTGGTCGTTAGAATGAATTTTCTTTTTCTTTAGAACAACAATTTCATCCATATCTTCTTGTTTCTCTGGGATAACCTGAATTTGATCGCTCTTTTTGTTATGAGTTTCTTCAGTTTCTAATGGAGCGTTAGAGTTTGAAGTTTCCAGCACCATATTGATATTTTTGCTTGCCGCAAGAAGAGTAGCCTTAATATATGACAAATACCTATCTTTCAATTCTGATTCTTCAACATTACATGCACTGCCATTATGATATTTTACTGCATGTTCAGGGTGTAGCAGAATTTCGCTAAGCACCACTGATGAAGTCATGGCTTGCTTAGACTTAGTTGCCTGAGTGAGTTGATTTTCAATTTCTTTGAAAGCCCCGGTCATTAATTCAATCTTATGTGATGGTAAGAACTGTAATTCATCCTGTGAGACATCTAGTGAGCTTGGTAGTCTGTTGTTGATAGATTTCACTTCTCCCAATTTGATTTCTTCCAGCTTCTTTTTTATCAGGTTGGCAAGAGTTTTTGAATTTCTTCTCACATGATCTGTAACAACACTGCTTACTGACACAACGGAGATAGGGTCAACAGGACCATATGCTACAAGAGATACCAGTAGTTGGTTAGGCATAACATAACGAGGAGATTCATCATCTCGCCTAGCCATCATATCTCTCCACTCATAGAGCTCGCGGATTAGTGGCTCCTTATCAACTGGAATATTATATTGATACATTAAAGTTCTCCAAGGACTTTCTTTTTCAACAGGAGTAAAAATATTGGCCACAGGAATCTTTGGTTTGTACTTTGAGTATTCAAATCTTCTAAGGGCTACATTTCTAGATTCTCTCAAAACTCCAGCTAGTTTCCCAGAAGAAATTAGCCCATTTCTCATCTGATCAAATATGTTTAATAAAAAATGAGTATCTGCACGAGCATATGCCATCATTGCCTTTGAAAGAGGTCTTCTTCTCCAGTCAGCTAGTTGGTACTTTTTCGAGGTTTTGAAATTGGCATATTTTTCCAAAAGGTAAGCCAAGCTATGTTTGGGAAGACCAAGAGCCTTCGACGCATGGAACGTATCAAAAAGACTCACAATGTAAAGCCCCAAGTCTCTCTGTAACCATATTATATCCATAAAGGCACCATGGAATACCTTTGTGATCAAAGGATTTGTAAACACTTCATTAAGCATTTTAAGATCATCTCTTAAAGCTATAGTGTCAACAATATAATCCTGAGTTCTTGTACTGATTTGCATTAGACACACCAAACCGTAGTAAGACCTGAAGTCATGGTGTTCCAAATCTACAGCAATTTCTGAAGATTTCTTTAATTCTTGCATCATATCTTGTAGACTATTGATGTTGTCTACCCAGATAGCATTGGTATCAACCCAGGAAGTTGAGGGAATTGGTTCTTTTTTCTCCAAAATATCGTTATTGTATTCTTGATTTAAAATTTCGTACTCGTATGGTTGTTGGAAATGCTCTGGGATATCCTCTGTTGCTAAAACGAGTTGTGTAGATTCTTCAATAGACTTTAATGCATTGGGCTTCTCGATAAGCAGAGGCTTAAATGGGTGGCTTTCACTGTTGTCAACAGGAGTTTTAAAATTCAGCTGTGGTTTTGAAATCCTTCTGCTAGGATCATTCTCCGCTACATTGACATCGTCAAGAAACTGCATATTCTTTTTGTTATCATTCGTTGAGGATTTCCTATTAAGAATATCTAGCGATCTATCAGCCTTTTCGAATAGAACATCCATGACATTGCTGAATTCTTTGCATACCTCCTCCAGGTTTTCATTGGTACCATCAAGTTTCTCGTTATTGTTATCGATTGATAGTAATATATTGTTCATCACCGATGCCATGCTCTTCATACTCTTTTCTAGTGAGTTTGCCACGCTAGTGTCTATACTCTTATGAAATTCTACATCTTGCGATGCTAGAGCATTAGAGGCTCTGACAGTCTCCATTACTTTTTTCAGCACATTATCTCCACTGTCACTCGACATGATGAATATGGGATATAGAAATTGATTATGGGTACTGATTGTTATCTGTATCAACTATTTTTACCCATGAACATTAGAATTCAGAATCTTTACTATTCTTATGACATTTGATCTCATCGCATCGAGTAAATTGAATAAATTTTCAACTTTACTAGCGATGAGATTAAATCGTGTGAAGTACACACCTCTGACCCAGTAAGCAATTATAAAGCAAAGTCAAACTGGAAACGAAAAATATTGCAACAAACAACCAAGTTTCACAATCCACCAAAATAATACTTAATAATTATATTAATTTCATATTCATCTAGCTCTACAACTTACTATTATATATAAGTTCACCTAATAAATCCCAATCCAAACTAGGAAAGCTCATATTATCACTCTGATCATGTGATTAATATACATACTTTTTCTATATATTTTAAATAACTTTAAACTAAATCAATTATTTTTTTAAATTTATGGTCGTAAAGGTTATGGTTTCCGAAGTAATTAATTTTGTTAGAAAAGCAGTAATTTGTTTGTTTCAAAATGTAATTTTGGTAAAATGCAGTGGAATCGTTTCGTTAAATGTATATGGGATTATATAGATGAAGGATATATGCTATTATCTAGTATTTGATTCTTTTTATCTTCAGTAATTTGTTTTTTATAGGATGAAGATGTTAACTTTTCGGCAAGCCCATTGGTATTCATTTTAGATTTCTCTTCGATGTAGATATTATGCCTCTCTTCAACAGTGTCGAAGTTTCTTTTCGGTCTGTTCTGAGGTATTGTTTGTGGGATGGGAATATTATTACTAGCTGTTTGATAGTTGCTGTTGTTATTTGAGCAGTTTTTTACAGCATCATTTTGCTGATGTTCATGCAAAGTTTTAGCAGGCATATCTATGTCGTAATTGACTTTTTTTGTTTTGTCTGGGGAAGAGCTATATTTCCCTACAACTTCTATAATTTTATAGTAATATCGTGTCAGAACGTTATAGCCTGCATTTGATATTGACGAATACCCTTGCCGCAGGGAAGGGGCTAAGTCAGATTCTATTGACTCTGGTAGTATAAAAAAATTCTTCTGTACTTCCATTTTGCAGAACGATATATTGTTATCTCGCGGTATTATTCTATAATTAACTTTTCTCAGAAATTCATTTTCTAGAACATTAAGCTCATTGCATTGAACACCTCCTACTTTCGAATAATGTGTGTTTGTACAAAAAGAATCACAAAGGCCTTTACTTGCAATGGTGGTAGCTGTCAGTAGAAATCTATGTGCAGTTAGAGAGTTGAGATTGAATGCTGGGTAAACGTTAGACAAAAGGTCGATGTAATAAACTGCGGATAAAAGCACAGAATGTTCCAATAGGGAATATTTGGTTAATCTGGTAAAGTAGTTGAATACTGATATATTAGGTGCTATTTTTGAATGAAATCTAGTAAGGCCATATTTTCGTTCGTTTTCCTTAATATTGGAGTCATTGATCTGTATGATAAACTGTAGCATTCGTGCTATTAGAATGACTAGGTCACCTTTCGGGCACTTCAGAAAATCTCTCGGTAGTTTGATAGTTGGTATTTCTTCATCTGTATTGATCTGAGCATCTTGGGGAGTCATAGTTTAATACTCTAATTTCATAACAGTTTGCTATGATATGATACAATAAAATGCTAATAGGAAGACTTCTCTTCCTAGTTTAGCATATGCAACTTCTTGATTAATGGTGTATTGATAGCGTATCCAAACTTCGATAAATATATTGATTTATGAAGATTTGTGATTTTGTATGTGAGGCTAAACCAATAGTACAAAATCTAGCACAATGTCTACCCAGCAAACGAGTCTCTGATGCTTGCAATACAGGTCTTGTTTCAACTGTTCGCTTATATTGAGTAGTATTCTATCAATATCACTATCACTGGTTATTAATCCACTAAGGATGTCTGGTGTAATATAAAGTATAGCAACTACAATTAGTCTAAGCTGGTTTTACGCTTTTCAGTTTAATGTTGAACTGGAATCAAGTTTTGACACGTTTTTGTGCGACGATTTCTGAAAAAAAATTGTTTGAAGCATTTGGTAAAGACAAGGAAATGTCTCAATTAGCTTTGAAATGTAGAATCTATATGAGGCAAGAATTGGAGTCATAAAGGCAGCTGTGCTAGTGACGGCATTATTTAAAAGTCAAGAGAATGGTCGGAGCCGCTGTTGATAGTGGATTGTTAATGTGTAGGGTAGCGATTGTGCTTATTAAAGTATATGGAAGCCATTAGGTGTATATGTATATGTGACCAATTTCGAGTTCGCAATGATCATGTTGTAAAGACATATAGGTGCGGAGCGAGGGTTACTAATGCCGGAAGTTGTCTATAACCTATATATTTGGTGTATTCAGTGTCTTGCATTGCGTACTTGGATTTCCTTCAATTATGCGAGTACAACAGATTTAGTTGAGACTGATTGTTGAGTTTCTGGGAGAAAACTTGCGAAGGCCGGTGACCTCGCGATGAATCGGTTTATATATATAATGACTAGAAAGATATGATTTATATACTGTAGGAAAATAGCATGCTCTCACTATTAATTTAGTAGTATAGCGATTCGAAAATACGGTAGATGGGTGACGTACATCAAAGAAAAGTTGCCACAATGGTGACCACAGAAGAACAGCCACTTATAGGTACAGATGGACAAATCAAACTACGGAAGAAGACGGTTGTCAGGAAACTATATACATGGGAAGAAATACCTGAATGGCAAAAGGATAATGAGCACATTCACACTGGTTACGTGAGGGAGACTAGCAGTGTCATGGAGTGTATCCGCAGTTTGTTCTATCTTCATAATGAAACTGTGAATATCTACTCACATTTGATACCTGCAATTGCTTTCTTCAGTACAATATTCTTTAATAAGTATGTTGTGCCCACATACAGTACTACCACTTTGATAGACTATTTGATTATTGACATATTTTTCCTAGGTGCTTTCTCATGTTTGATCCTAAGTAGCACATTCCATTGCTTAAAGAGCCATTCGTTGAGAGTAGCTGTCTTTGGCAATAAGCTTGATTATCTAGGAATTGTATTTCTCATTGTTGCATCAATGGTAAGCATTTTATATTATGGCTTTCACGGTAATCCATGGTTCTTCGGTATATTTTCTTTAATCACTATGACTTTTGGGGCGGCATGCGCCGTAGTGTCACTCAAAGATACTTTTAGATCGCGGGAATGGAGACCATACAGGGCAGCTCTGTTTGTGATATTTGGTTTATCAGCAGTACTGCCTATTCTAGCTGGACTTTTCAAGTATGGTCCTACTGAAACTTGGACAAGGATACAACTAAAGTGGGTTATCTTAGAAGGTGTATTTTATATATTTGGTGCATTTCTGTACGGAATTAGATTTCCAGAGAAGATGAGTCCCGGAAGTTTTGATCTGTGGGGCCATTCTCATCAGATATTTCACATTTTGGTGGTTGTAGCTGCCCTTTGTCATTTAAAGGCTCTTTTAGGTAGCTATTCTTTAGTCCATTATAGATTTATGATAGATATGTATTGAGGATTAAACAGTATGGAGATTGTTTTATATTTTGTTTTAAAATGATTCAGATTCATGACTTTACATGTATAACTTAGTATGTATAATTTATGTTTAGGAGGGCTAATTGGCCTAACAGTGCACACTTCCACTAATTAACCAACTTTGAAAAAGGTAGCGAGATACAGTTTTAATGGAGTACCGAATTGACAATTTAGTATGTTTGATCTAGTAAAGTAACATAACATTATTGACTATAGAAAATACTTATGAGAAGATAGGAATCTAGTGGTTTACAAGGTTAAAGTAAGAAAATAATAGCACACTGATTTTCAAAGTTTTTTGATTTACTGTATGATCATTTGACCTCAATCAAGATCGACACTAATTTAATCAGTTATTATGCCGGTGAAATTAAAATGGCCATGGTTAGGCATTGCAATACCTAGTTTTTTGATTGCATCCATTGGCTACTGTGCACATTACTTCATTTTATTAAATTTCTTAAGCCTTCGAAAACAGCTGTGGTATCAGTTTTGTCAAACAATGATTTGGCTATCATACTATTTAGCAATATACACACCACCAGGAAAACCTCCAACAAACTTTAAACCATCTAAAAATGAGTGGAAAGTGTATTGCAAAAAGTGCAAGTGTTACAAACCGGAAAGAAGTCATCATTGCAAAACATGTAATCAATGTGTCCTAATGATGGATCATCATTGCCCTTGGACTATGAATTGTGTTGGCTATAACAATTTTCCTCATTTTATAAGATTTTTATTTTGGGTGATTGTTGGCACTACTAGTTTGGCTATATTTTTAACAACTAGAATCCATTCGATATGGGTACACCGGAGCTCGCCAAGTTATCTCTACTATAAATCGGAATTGATATTTCTCACTATTTTAACGCCACTCAATGCTTTCATATTATTAACAATTAGCATTTTAATGATCAGATGTTTATTCAACCAAATATTTAATGGAAGATCTCAAATAGAATCTTGGGAAATGGATAGATTAGAAACTTTAGCTCGAATGAGTAAACTATTACCTATATTAATAGAGAATGTTTGGTATATCTTCCCTAACCTACGAAATGAACATGTTGAGAGCCAGGCTGAAGCCCTGTTAAACAAAAAGAGATTATCGTTGGATGAATTAGTTAATTTTCCTTATGATCTTGGCCCTTTCAGGAACGCAATTCAATTGTTAGGCACCCCGCCTTTATGGTTGTATCCATTTAGCGGGCCACAAGATGATGGTTTACATTTCCAAAAGAATGAGGAGTCCATGATAGAAGATCCTAATTCTTTGAATGATATTATACTTTGTCTCCCTTGGCCTCCAGATTCGACTAAGCACTTAAATTCTACTAGCGAACATACATCAAATGTTCAGATCATCTCAGAAGAAGGTGAACAAGTAATACGAATCCGAACACCAGAAAAAAAGCTCTCCAGATCAGAATGGCTAAATGACTGGGGTGAATCGCTTGAAGATTTTGGAGTCGATGTGGATGTTGAGTAATTTATACATTTGCTCTTTATACTCATTACCCCAGTACTACTTCTTTCTATGATACGGCTTCTTACTTGAAGTTAATCTTTCTGTAAGCATATTTTATTGGTAATGAATATACTAATATCTCGCGTCTTATAAATAATCAACAATTAGCGAGAAAATATAACTGATGTAGGCAGAAAATTACAATACTTACAAAATATAGTTACACGTTATCATTACAATTAGTACTAATATATATATATTTATATGGGTAATGGAATCTATGTTTTATTTATGATCCGATTGATGTTGTATTTTTAATCAATAATAGGGGAGCCATTAATTAAAGGCTTTTCTGTTCTTTCAGTGGCAGAGCCAATTATGGACTTGATACTGCTCGTATTTCTACCCGAATCATCATTATAAGTCTTCTCCGTCTCTTGAACAACAGCTGCAGACTGTCTCACATATCCGTCAATAGTTCCATTCGCAAGAATGTAGTTGAATTTCTCATTTACGTCATCATTCGAATTTCCATCGTAATGTGATAAAACCTTTCTGATCTCTTGAGTTTTCTCTGAAATATTTGCTGCTCTTGATTCATCACTTGCAACAATAGGATACTTTTGAATAGTAGCACGTGAGTATACATCTGAGGATCCGCCTTGTAAAATCAAGTTATATTTCTCTCTGTCGATATCAATATGTAAGTTGGACTTTGAAATACCAGCCAAAGAATAAGTTGAATTATTACCATTGTCCTTGCTATATTCTTGATCAAATTCAATTACTTTCTCTAAAAATGGCACTTCTAAGTTTTCATGTGGAACCCCTTCAGTTGGATTCGATAGAGAGTAAGAAGTGACATAATAGTTCCACGCCTCCTCTGGTGATTTAGCAGTCTTTAAAGTTAGGTCATCAAGAGCAATGTATTGAATTGATGCATGACGTTTCTCTCTTTTATATTCGATTCTAAACATATTTTCTGTGCTTGACATATGTGAACGACATTGAATTCTGTATAGAATCTGGTCCTTAGTGGTAGTTAAGGTATTATTTCTTTGATTTTCAAACAGCAACATTATTTCTGATGTTTTTGAATCAGATATCAAAGTGTGCGCATGCTTCACAAACGATTGGACAACTTTATCAATTGTATAAAGCTTAAATGCACGATTGTTATATGCTTGTCTTATACTCTCTTCAAACCATTGGTGCTCAATATCACCCTCTATCAAGCGCTTGCTCAATGTCAAAAGTTGTTGATAAGCATCTGAGCTATTAAAATCAAGTCCTAGTTCAGATAGTTGAGTGGAAATAAGTCCTAGATCTTTAGCAAAAGTTGTTACCCTTCTAGATTTGATCTCCTTATTGATCTCATCATTAATCTGTTTGACCTCTGATAATCTCTCGTAAAGTGTAACTAAATGCCTAAAGAAGATGTAAATGTTGGTGTTAGCAAACAAGTTATAAATGTTCCTGTTATCCATTGGAGTCTCTTTGTTCGCACTGTCAACCACATCACCAACTAACCATTGTTTCCTGTGTTCGGAGAGACTGCCAGAATCTTCAATAGTACCTACATTTCTATCTGTACCGAGATCTTCCGAAGGGGATTTGCTGCCATCCATCTCTTTATTCATCTTTGTCTTCTGTTGCTTGGTTTTATGTAAGATATCTGACATGTTCAAATCATTGTCAAAAGGTCTCTTCTTTGATGATGATGTGTCTTGCTCAGTTTCACCAATTTCTTCAGCAATCTGATCCATTTTTCCACTACCCTTATCAGAATCATTATTGTTGTCATCACTGAATCCTCTGCGTTCCAAGGCGTCACTGACCTCCTTTAATGGAATTGAGAAAAATTGTGATACAAAAACTCTCAACATATCTTTAATTCTTTCCTTATCTGGGTTAGAGTAAAGGTTAGTATTGATGGTAAAAACAAAACCCAAGGCAATAATATCGAATAATATATCATAATCTGGAAAGTCATAATCAAGTTGGTTTTTTGGTTTAGGGGTAAGCCAATGAATCCTTTTGCTATTCTGGTCAACTTTAATTCCATTTATTTCAGATATTAACTGCTTTGTTGTTAACAATTTCTTATCGGCTTGCTTAAATGTCAGACCTAGGTGATCTAGAGATTTGAAATAAACTTTCTGTTCAAGATCTCTCCATATTTTATTCCATTCACGTTGTGCTCTTCTCCATTCTTCATCTTTTTGCTTCAATCTTCTTAATATAATTGGAACTGATATGGCCGGATAGTTATGCAAAGCATCTATTATTTCAAATCCTCTTTCTTTGTCATAAACTTTCCTAATAACTTTTTTATAAATTGTCATAGAAGTATGGCCAAGACCAGGAGGCAATCTAAACTGTGCCTTTTCTGCATCGGTCATGTTCGCGATCTTATTGGCAATGGTTTCCAAGGTTTGTATTGTTCGCAAATTTGACTCGATGTAATAGTCGTACTCATGTCTTTCTTCCTCTATCTTGAATAAAGTCTCCTCATATTGGTTCTTTCTATGAGCGATAAAACCAGAATCCTCAGACGCCCATACTGGATGTCCGACCCACTCATCATTTAGCACTTCCCAGCACATATCATCTCTTCCAGAACAGGGCATGAATGTATCAGTCTTAGGAAGTTTCTTATAACTAGGACCATAGGCCTCACATAGATCTAAATCTAATTTATGTTTTTCATGCACAATATTTTCTATTCTCTTTGGTTTGTCCTGATAACCGACAAAGACTTTGAACCAGTCAAATAATTCTTTGTTGGCTCCAATATAATATTCAACTTTGTCTACCAATTCATCTACTGTCAGAAGATCTAATGAAAACAAGTTAAGGATCTTTAGGAACTCATTATAAATTTGTTTGTTGCCAATTGATTTTTTAACTCTCTCAAAGAAGTTAGTTTCTTCCATCAGATTTAGACTATTCTCTATAGGTTCCGTAGGCTCAGGAACTACTGGAACGAGACTAGGATCTAAATCTATCTCCGGTCTAACAACTAGCTCACTAGGTGTACCAACATATCCCCCATCAACCATGTGTTGTTGAGTATTACCTTGTTGTTGATAAATTGTTTCCGGGTGATAATTTTGCTCAACAACAGTCGTTCTTAGGTTGGAAACAGGAATGTCATCATTACTGTGGATATTTTGAGAGAGAACTTGTTGCTGGGAATTGTGATCATGAGAATCAGAAATTAGTCGAGAGTGCGCCTGCTTTATAGCTTGCTCCTTTACTGCTTCTGCATTATTCATCATAGAAGGCAAGCTCATAACACCTTTCTGAGTTTCCGGATTGGCTGATTGCTGTGTTTGATCAACAAAAGGCCCATTTGTAGGTGGTGAGAAACTGCCAATTGGAGGGAGGTTCTGTTGTTGATGTTGATTTTGTTGAGTATTGTAAGAAACTCCCCCTTTCACTGGCTCATAATAACCTGTTTGAGCATTCATCCCACTTGCAGCATAGTTTGCAGCCTCAGCATTACCTCCCATCTTATCTGATAAAGACTGATAATGCTGCTGTTGCTGAACCTGGGTTTCTTCAGATCCTGAAGCTGATGAATCTGGTAAGAATTTCTTAAAGTCATCAAGCAAATCAGGTGCATTCTGAAATAATATAGTTACCTGTGCATACACTTCATGAATTGGTTTTTGTTCCCTTTGATATGTCTGAAGAATTTCTAGAAATTGCTTGTAAATATCGGGCTGATCAGCAAACCGAGTCTTAATCTTATTCACATACGTAATTGCTTGGCTAAATTCAACATCAGCAGGCTTCTTTGCAGAACCAAAGTTTTGACCTACATCATGTTGTGTTGGGATGGGTGTTGCCTGAGATTGGAGCTGAGCTTCTTGAGCAATAGCCTGTGTTTGCTGATTATTAGTCTGGATATCTGATGGTGAAGGAGACTTTTGAGGGGCTGTATTTAGTACAGTCGTAGAAGACCCCATTGGTGTAGTTACCTTGATAGGATCATTTGGATTATTTGAGCATTCTATCCTATATCCCTGAGGAAGGAAAGTGTTGAACCCCTGGATCAAGTTGGGATACCCTTTAAATAACGATGATACTCTCTCAATTACACCAGGTGTGTCAATTGTCTGAGACTTGAAATCTTTCATAATATCCAAAAACAAATTATATATGTCTGGCCTTGTATGAAACTGGAATTTAACTTGTTCCAAATATGACAATGCATCCTTAACATTTAGAGGTCTATAAGACATGGGGTCACCCTGTGTCTGCGCCGGTCCTGACACAAGGGGTGACTGAGTTGTAGATGTTTCTGAAGCGCCTGTACTACCTTGGCGTTGATTTTGCAAAATTTCCTGCTGATCTTGTTGAAGAATTTGCTGCTGCTGTGGTTGCTGTTGAGTGTAGATCCTCGGCTGCTGCTGTTGAGGTAGTGGATGAAGCTTTATTTCTGGCTTCTTAGTAGCAGGAGGTAAAGGATTATCAAGACTGGCAACAGAAAATCCTACAGAAGCAGGCGTACTAGAAGAAGTTGTGATAGACTTTGGACCTATTGGATTCATGGAAGTATCTATACGATTATCTTCTGTTTTTAGGGACGAGAAGGATGGTAATATAATTCTCTCATTATTATTATTATTATTACTAGTATTATTGATTGAATTAGATGATTCGGCATTTCCGTCAATCTTCTGATTATCATTAATCCCAACATTACTTGTGGCATTTTGTGTTACATTAACAGTTTCTGCGGCACCACTACCAATGGCATGGTTGACACTTCCTTGTTGGTTGCTCATGATATTGGGTGTTTTGAAATGATGAATTATTACTATTTTTATAGTTAATCTGTCGGTATTAGGAATAGCTAGCTGGGTTTGATATAGTTATCTTGTTGTTACTTATAACAGTGTAACAAAAGAAGAGACTAACGTATCAAAACCTAATGAGCACTCGTTAATTCAACTTGTAATAGTACAACAGTTTCAATTTGATGATATTGTTAGTCTTGAAACACAGTAAGTCAGGAATACACAATCTGACTTCTGGGCAGATAGATATGAAAATGACAGTCTAGTGCTATGCAACAATGGAATGTTTTGACTGTTCTGAAAGTTTGACTTTAAACCAAAGACAATTTGATCTTGAATTAGCTCCTGTCACACCTTTAAGGAAACTCTAGTGTTTCTGCACTTGCAAACTGTGATTTGTTTATTAGTTTATACCTATTATCAAGCAAATGTAACTAATCTTTGCTCTGGTATCAATTCCCTTGAATAGATGTTTGTTATAGCTTTATTTATTTCTCTTAATTTTTTTTTGCTTTCTTTTTTAGCAGGATACTTAATGGAGTATTGTATTTTTTTTTTCAGGAAATGCAATTCTGAGAGACACCAGGAGAGAGTTGGGCCCTAAAATTCTAACAAAACCGAATTGATCAATTCCTTTTTTTTTTTTTTTTTTTTTTTTTTTTTTTTTTTTTTTTTTTTTGGCAATCTTACTCTGAACAGTATTCCCACAAGAAAACTTGAAATACTCTTGCAAGGCTACCCGTGGCTCACTAAGAACATCCGTAGAGATGGATATGGTTACTCTTTCGCCCCTCCTTTCTTTCCTCAATCATTTTTGGGAAGAGCCAAACACAAGACAGGCTAAAATAACAAAAATCACACAGCTAACTGAAAAAGTTGAAATGCTTCTACGTACTTTTCCTGTCGAATGAAACTTGGGTGGATCGGAAGCGCAAAGACAACCGTTATGCTATCTCAATTGTAGTTGGGCATATTTCTGCTCCTCACCCCCTGGTCGTTGCAAGACACCTTAGCCCAATTTTTGTCTGATATCGTGAAAGTTGTCAACTGCGAGTTAACAATTAATGTTGTATATTCACATGACGCAACTCCCTGTTTATCGTAGAAAAGCCTATAACGCACTAACCATACTGATTTCCTCACTATAAACACTTTTCGATTCAAGTTTATTTGGCGGATACGTCTTCAAAGGAGATTACCTCTCTCGAATTCCGGGTTGACATCACTCTAGCGGCAAACTTTTGATCATTTCTGCAAAAACTAAAGGTAAATGTTGTCAGGATTCATAAATGACTAGTATATTAAAAATGATTCTTGCGTAAACATGGCCTATATCGGGGTTGTAATACATACAAAACATGGGACCCATTCTTAAATAAATGTTGTTCAAACGTGAAACGCAGTACGAAATCAGACTTATAAAAAGAACAGAAGCTTACCCTCTTAAAAAAAAGAACCACAACTCTAACTATCCGTGGCCTATTTATACTTCCCCCCCTCGTGCCTCTCCAGCAGCACCATGTGGAAATATACGTTCGGCGGCAATCTGAGATCCGTTTTTTTGTTTTTCTTCTGGCATTGCTAGTTCGGTCTACTCCGGGCTGGTAGAGACTCATGGAGACCAGAAACTTGCGATAGTAATAGATCTGATATTGCCAAATAAAAGAGCACTGTTAAGCTTGGCCACGTCAATCTCTAAGGCTCTACAATGCTTACTCTATTTACAAGCTTTACCTATTACCTTGAAGATTTTACACGAAGCTGAAAACCTTAATAGCCGCCCATGCAGCCATTCATCCCTCCGCAAGTCCTTTACGAGTCCTTAACGAGTTTCTTTACGAGATCTCTAGGTGATCACCTAGAGATCTCGTGGACGACTCCTAGCACAAAGAAAGCATCAAAATTCAGAGCGATGGGCCTTTTATATCCTAACCCTCAGAAATCTCGTGCAAGAGTGCAGGCGGGAATAGTGACTTGTGCATCGCCTACACTTTTTCCATTGTATGTTTCTGCGCCCATTTCTTACTAGACAAGCACTAGTATACCAAGGGCCTACCATTCCCCGTTTCGGGTAGTCTTTTGCTGCTGTGTGCACGCTAAATTCTAGGATCGACAGACACTGAAGAAGAGGGTAAGAGCAACTAAGTGTGTGTGAATTGGCGGCTAATTTCTTACTTACGACACTATAACTAGGAAGAACCGTCTGTAATATACTTGAAGGGATCCTATACGTGCATTACAGTGTATATAACTTTATATATAACAGGGTTTTGTTGAAGGGGGCGTTTGGGTGTACTTTCTACGTTATCTTAGTGCTTCCAGCAGTTATCACGCCCCGAATATAAATACAGCCAGCTCAATCGCCAAACGGTTAACTTCACTTTCCACTTTTCCTCGAATTTCGCAATTAGGAACTAAAGTGAATAAATCTCCTACTAAAGCGAGTAACAATCCAGCGGGGAGGTTTAAGGAGTTTAAAATGAATACACTATGAAGTTTGCTCTTCAATAAATAACAATTCACGTGATCGAACAAGCCATATCCTACCAAGAGATGACAGCAACCCAAAGAAAAAACTTATGGATTGAGAAAAGTTGCAGGCCGGAGGAGGGGACAAAATGATAAACTCAGGATTCTGGCTACAGAGAAGTAGTTGTAGCAGTATTGCGGCAGAAGAAAGAGGAAAAAAAAAACAGTAACAGAAAGTCCACGATTGAAAATAACGAAATGACAAAACGCTGATGAAAGTGGAAAAGTATAAGAAGATTAGTGCTTGGGAAGGCAGTACTAAGGTAAGAAAATCAATTTGTTGAGAAGCTAGTCGAGATATCACTTAACAACAATAACCATATACTAATATTACACAATGAATGCTCCAGATAGATTCGAATTATTCCTGCTAGGTGAAGGTGAATCCAAGCTGAAAATTGACCCGGATACCAAAGCTCCAAATGCTGTAGTAATAACATTTGAGAAAGAAGACCACACATTAGGTAACTTGATCAGAGCAGAACTTCTTAACGACAATAAGGTGCTTTTTGCTGCTTACAAGGTTGAGCATCCATTTTTTGCTAGATTTAAGTTGAGAATCCAAACAGTTGAAGGATACGACCCAAAAGACGCTTTAAGGAATGCTTGTAGCTCCATTATTAATAAACTTGGAGCTCTGAAATCTAACTTCGAAACGGAATGGAACTTGCAAACCTTAGCTGCGGATGACGCCTTTTAAAAATGACTGATTTTGCATTATAAATTTTACCATAAAATTCTAAAATCCAATAGCGCAAGCCGTTATGTTTGGAAGAATATGCAATTATAGAGTATATCTGGCCATTAATGAAAGCATTTGGCCTAACTTTATAAGAAAATCACATTTTGTGCAGAGATTTTTCCCTCGCTTTCATATCCTCGGTGAGGCTAGATTTTTCAAAGATTCTTGAATCTGACTATGATTGCACGCGACACGTAAAATACCGATGAGCATCCCAAAATGCTGAATTCCCATTGCGGTTGGAAACCATATAGAACACACCCATTTGTTTGTTATTAGGACATAATCCTGTATAGTAGTAATTGATTTATATCACGAGCATTAATAAGTGTTGAGATTAAAAACTGGTAAATAGGCAATATGACAGTATCAGATGATGAAGATGGTGTTATTCTAAAAAGAAGAAAGCTTTATAATGTGGTGAAAGATGAGAGTGATGATGAAGAGAATCATATAACTGGTCTTAAGTCTAGCATAGTCAAGGCAGAAGAAGGAGATGAAGAAACCAAGGATGCTAAATTAGTGAATACAGATAATGACTCGCCTATCAGCGATGATCTTGAAGAAAATGTAAGCGATGATCTTGAAGAAGACTATAAATGGTGGGAAGAACAAGATAAAGATGACACAATTAAGTGGACCACTTTGGAACACAATGGTGTCCTATTTCCACCTCCATATGAGGCTCTACCATCCCATGTTAAACTTTATTATGAAGGCAACCCGGTGGATTTACCTCTGGAAGCGGAAGAAGTTGCTGGTTTTTTTGCACACTTATTAGAAACTCCTCATGCTCAAAATCCGGTGTTTCAAAAGAACTTTTTTGAGGATTTTAAACATGTTCTCAATGATGCTGGCGGTACTCAAAATGGAATTGAAATAGAAAGCTTTGATAGAATGGACTTTTCTGCCATGCATGATTATTTTGTTCAGCTAAAGGAAGAAAAAAAGAGTATGACTGCGATGCAAAAGAAGGAAATAAGACTCGAGAGGGAGAAATTTGAAGAGAAATATAAGTTTTGTGAACTGGATGGTAGACGAGAACAAGTTGGAAATTTTAAAGTTGAACCACCTGATTTATTTAGAGGAAGAGGTGCTCATCCAAAAACTGGGAAGCTAAAAAGAAGAATAAGACCTGAAGACATAGTGCTAAACCTTGGAGAGGGAGCACCCATTCCTCCCCCTCCTTCCGGTCATCAATGGGGTGAGATACGACATGATAATACTGTACAGTGGCTGGCAATGTGGAGGGAGAACATATTTGGCTCTTTCAAATACGTTCGCTTAGCCGCCAATTCCTCATTGAAGGGCCAAAGTGATTTCAAGAAGTTTGAGAAAGCTAGGGAATTGAAAAACCACATAGACAGGATTCGTAAAGAGTACCGAAACAATTTCAAGAGCAAACTTATGGTGGAGCGACAAAAGGCTGTCGCAGTGTATCTAATTGACGTCTTTGCTTTAAGAGCTGGTGGTGAAAAATCAGAAGAAGAAGCTGATACAGTAGGATGTTGCTCCTTAAGATATGAGCATATAACCTTGAAACCTCCCAATACAGTCATTTTCGATTTCTTGGGTAAGGATTCAATCAGATTCTATCAAGAGGTACAGGTGGACCCTAAAGTCTTCAAAAATTTGGCTTTATTTAAAAAGCCCCCTAAACAACCCGGCCATCAATTGTTTGACAGATTAGATCCTTCACTTTTAAACAAATTTCTACAGAATTACATGACAGGTTTAACTGCTAAAGTTTTTCGTACTTACAATGCTTCTAAGACCATGCAAGAGCAACTGGATCTTATTCCAAATGAAGGGAGTGTGGCTGAAAAATTACTAAAATATAACGCAGCAAATAGAACGGTTGCAATTCTATGTAACCATCAAAGGACGGTTACTGCAGGCCATGCTAAATCCGTTGCTAAATCCTCTGATAGAATAGAAGAATTCAAATGGCAAAAGGAGAGATTAAAAAAAGGTATTCTACAAATAGAACCAGATAGAATTAAGGATACTCCAAATTATTTTGAGGATATTAACAGTATCGATAAAGAAATAGAGGCTAAAATTCATGAGAGAATTATAGAAAGAGAAATACAAAAATATCATAACAAGTTCAAAAGAGAAAACGATAAACGGAAATTCGAAGGTGAAGAACCGTTGCCTGAGGAGACGCTGAAGGAGTGGCTTGATAACGTTAAACAATTAAAACAACAATATGCTGAAGAATTAGCCACAGGTATTGTTCAGTTAAAAGCTTCCATGAATAGTGTAGAAAAATTAGAAAAAGCGATTGAACGGTTAGATCAGAGAATCTCCACAAGCCAAGTGCAACTCCAGGATAGAGAAGCCAACTCTGAGGTGTCTCTAGGCACATCTAAAATTAACTATATTGATCCCAGATTATCAGTGGTGTTTTGTAAGAAATATGGCGTACCTATAGAAAAAATCTTCACGAAATCTCTAAGGGAGAAATTCAAATGGGCAATTGAATCAGTGGATGAAACCTGGAGATTCTAATATTACTTAGATGCATACAAAGACCCTTGCATTAAAATTAGTTATAAATTAATGATACAAATCATTTAGTTATCTAACACACGAATTATAACAATTACATTAATATGTAGTTAACAACTCACCAAATAACAACCTTTCGTATGTTAACGAAATCAATACTAGATTGATATTGCGGGGCGAATTATAGCTCTAACAGATTCTATAAGAAAGTCTTGCATATTGAATTTTGCACCTATAAAACTTCTTTTCTTTTTACATACCTTAGTAAAGGGTGGTAATAACAATTCACCCCATGTCTATATTGATACACTACAATACTATGCTATATCTTTATAATGTATAACCTAATTTACCCGGACCAAAGGTTTCGCGAAACGCCAAACGCGAATTGGAAAATTTAAAAACATATGAAGTAGACACTTTTCGTGCTGAACCCATCATATTGCCCCACTGTTTAGTAATAGTGCAGATCAAGGGCTGATAATTTTCTAACCATGATCTAGTAATAAGCTGCAAGAGATTAAGAAAGGCAAAGCAAAATTATTCTCAGAATTCGGACCATGTATAGACTGAAAGGCCAGAGAAAGTCAGATTTTGGCGCAGCATGTGAGCGAATATGATCTAAAAATATAATCACATATTGATGGAACAGATTTAGCAGGGAGGGTCATCCATTCTGCTAATAGATGAGGATCGTGGGCTTTTCAAAATGCTGTTCTGGTATATATATGCTGAGGGAGCTGACCAATAACTCAGATGCAGTAAATACTGTCTTATTATTGTGTGCGTTTTATTCATTGATGGAAGCAAACGAAAGCCTAATTATTTTGGAGATAGTTATATAAGGAGAGCTGAAGACCATTCTAAATAGGCATAGTTATAGGATCACTATTACAAAATAGCATTATAATTATAGTCTTTAAGATTCACCTAAAAAGTTTTGCTATTGAAGGGACAATTCATACTAACATAAGGTTGAAGAATGAAATCTTCACAAGTTACACAGATATTTTTGCTCATAGCATCCTTCCTAGTCTCGTCTGTTGACGCCGTTGTGGTTGCAACACAGCCTTCCCACCACTTGCATATGAGAGGGTTGCCAAAACTGGTGACAACAAGTGAAACACCAACTCCAACTTCTACAGAAGAGCCTAGTACATCCTCAACCTCAGACAACTCAGAGAGCTCTGAAACTGAAGGATCATCCACAGAAATTACAAGCACTTCCGAATCCTCCATTAATTCTGAATCTGCAACAGCATCTAGCACAACAAGCGATACTGATTCAGAAACATCCAGCACGACAAGCTATACTTCCTATACCCCATCAACTACTTCTGTTTCTGTTGGCCCAATATATATTCCAAGTGCACAAAATAACAAATATGTTTATCATGCTACACATCCATCTGGTACCGTTTTTACCGCCTTTGGTAGTTGTCTAGCATTTATTGCTCTAGTTCTTGTGTTAGTTTGGATAGCATTAACTCTACGGTCTTGGAAAAATGCAAGAAAAGAATACCAAATTAGAGAACGGGAAAATAAATATCAGCTTGATCCTTACTACTTCCAAAATGGTGACAAGGATGATTATTCTAGTAGTGACTCTGATGTTGCAAGTGATATATCTGAAAAGATTCTGAAGAAGAAAGCTTCAAGGATGAGTTTGTATAGCTTAGGAGGTGGCTCGGCGTTTAATCTTTTGAGCTCCGAAAAGCTTGACACTAAACCACCAGCACCACCATCAAACAATCCACGTTTATCTATGTTCATTTCTCCCACTGAAATACTAAAAAACGAGGGTAATACATGGAGTACAGATAGCTCGGCATTCAATTCATTAACTAGCACTCCTCGTGAGCAATCTGTTGCCAATATAATAGTGCCCCAAAATGGTCTCAATAAACTGGGTGACCCACCTTTCACAGGGAAAAACCTAAGTAATATGGACTTATCGTCTACACCTGGTGTGGCAATACCAAAACCTAATGGGAATCAAAAAAGAGGTAGACCTCCGAGCGCTCATTTAGATGACCTTCTCGACGGCATCCAATAATCACTGCATTTCTCAACAGGCATTAAAATCATTTTTATTTCTTTTTTCAACATTCTAATACACTTATTTTGCATATGTTCTTTAAAGAGCAACTTCTAAAGGATACATTTATACTTAAAATTTGATAAGGTGCTCACAGTCATGAAATATGCTGTTGTAGTAGTGAAACAAATACAAATTAAAGGTATAGCGAGTATACACTAATGACCCTTCCCCATAAAAAATAATAATATAAAATCACTAAGGATATGGTTATCCTATTATAGATCAATTTGAAGGAAAATCAATAAGCAAAAGTCATTTCCGATCAAGTCAAGATTTGATATTTTTACTATTTATATATAACTATGTACATTAGAGTTTAACAAATAATTTAAAGGATAAATTCCGAATTATGTACAGGTACAGTTTCTACTTTATGTTCAAATTTCACAAGTATCCATAAAGATCGTCATTGTGGGTTTTCGAGTACTGCGGCTTTCTTTAAGTGATAAACTCTCCTAGCAAAGGCATCCATGACTAGTTCGGTTACACTTTTTGCAAATATCGAAGATATACTATTGTATAACCGTGATTTAAATTTAAATTTTAGTAATAACTCAACTGTAGAGGCATCCTTTCTAGTCGGGTGCGTGCTTATTGTCCATTGCGAGGATAAAATATCAAACAAATTGTGTGAAAGAGACTCTGCTCGCACAACGTAAACCTCCTTACCACCCACCTTAGACTTGCAATCAACATCACATACAAATCTTTCATCATATTGTTTGAAACCAACTCTCAAACCTGCCACTTTAGGTTTATTGGAGTCATCGCGCTCGTTTACAAAGGAGTCTTCGCAATACGGTATGAACTCATGATATTTTGACACTTCAGAGACGACATCATATACTTGTGATGGTGTACCTTGGATTATCTTCGGCAGTACATATTTTTGTGTTTTCATTTCATGGAAAGGGTTCAATTGATCAAAAAATCCCCTTGTTCCAAATGGTCTTAATAGCGACCGGTTAAGACATCGTACCCCCACGTAAGACATTGTCCCTCCAACTTAGCAATCTGATGTTATGTATTATTCAAAATGTAGTTATATTAGGCTATAGTCAGCTTGATTGATGAAGGACCATTGCATATAAAGTCGATAGTCATTGCGTCAGCTTTGTAGAAGCTTGAAATCATCCAAATTTCACTTACTTTTTCAAATTGAAGAGATGAGCATGGAAGTGAGAACATACAAGATCATTAATTAAAAATGGTTTACAGCATAGATTAAACAACTCAAGAAACAGTATCAATAATTATTTATAGTGTAAGTTCAAAACTATTGTTTTGCTGCCCGAACAGTTAGTGAACTTTGGCTTTCTGAAGGATGTCTTTTGAGATTAATTGGGAGAAGCTTTCATCAGACAGTGATCTGACAAGCAATATTAGGGAAGGATTGAACGGGTACTTCCAAGAACTTGAGTTACCGAGTTACGTAAGGGCAATTGAGCTAGTAGATTTTGGTTTTGGTAAGATAGCACCCAATATTACACTCCGGGAAATATCAAGTCCGCTTCAGGATTTTTATGACGCTGTAAATGAGGAATATGAAGAAGATAACGAGACATCATCAGAAATGCACGGAAGAGATGGTCAAAACGTCGGTGAAAGTGGAGAAGAGGCGGTAGTAGAAAAGAAAGAAACAGATACCCAATTTCTGATCGAATTTGAATACAAAGGTGATATGTCGCTCACTTTGACGGCAGAGTTGGTGCTAAACTACCCTGTTGAAAGGTTCATGACATTGCCCTTAAAAATTAGTATAAGTAACATTGGTCTTCACTCGCTTTGTCTGGTATCGTACCTAGCTAAACAAGTGTTCATATCCATGTTGTGCGATGTCAGTGACCCGGTTCTAGATGATGTGGATTGTGTTCTTGATCCTAATGGACCTGTACTTTTGGCAAACAAACCATTGGAAAGAATTTCTATCATTAGAAGTATGAAAATAGAAACCGAGATTGGAGATAGATTCAAAGATGATGGCTCAACGCTACGTAGTGTCGGTCAGCTTGAAGAGTTTATAGTTCAGAAATTGAAAGATTTTCTGCGAAAAGAGTTGGCTTGGCCCAGTTGGGTAAATTTAGACTTTAATGATTAATGACTAACCACAGTATTGCGCAAAACTTGATCCAGGCATGAATGATTTTTATACATTCATTCAATCGTTCCGATGTTTTGAAAGCTCATGAAGATCTTTATAAATTTGGTGTATTAATGTGAAGTTAAATAATGATATATATTCTATGCTATTTAGTGAAATCTGTTTATGCAATTTTCTTATTTGTGTTGGTGAAACCGATACCTTTAACTGTAGCAATAAAATCGTCGCTTCCGATGTCATCTACTGGTTTCAAAAATACTTCGGTACCAAATATTTTTTTAATATCTCGAAGCATTTGGATAAATCTTTCGTCCACCTGTTCTCTTGTTATTCTAAGTCTGCCAATATCTTCTTTTCCAATGACCATATACGTTATAGCAAGTGGTAGTTGATTTCTGTCAACTGCGGCACTCTTTGATATCTCTTCTATAAGTTTGTAGGCTACCTTAGAACCTATCTCTTCTGGTATATCACCAGAGCCACCTATTTCTTCAGCAAAGTAACACCAGCCCTTCTTTTTTGTCTCAGCTACAATTGTAATACCCCAACCTGGACTTTTACCAGAGTTTTCTCCTCTCCAGACATCTGCGGTGATGTTAACTTCACATTTAACATTTTTCAAGACTTGTTTAGCACCATCTATCATTCTATTTACCATCGACGGACTCACACGCGTAGAATATGCAACACCTCTTATAGATGATATCACTGGTCTGTCTAACTCATGCATTGTTATCGGCTGGGCAATTAGAGAATCTACAACTAAGTGAACCTCACCACCACCTTGTGGTGGTGACCCACGTTTCAGTGTATGTAACGCACATTCTCTCACACCAAACTTTTCCATGACAGGCATTAAACCCCATTTTATAGCCTCTATACCAGCATCGTTATGTGAGGCGGTGATACCTTTGAATACTATGGAAAACTTCTTCTTTGAAAATGGCGCCAAATATAGCATGGGCTCCACAAAATATCCTACTGGCTTAGATGGAGGGCATGTATGTGTATAAGGGCCACCGATGATAATACCAGGTCTATAGATGACAGTTGTACCAGTATATGATATTTCGATAACACTACCATTGGTCACAGCTTCCATAAGTCTTAAAAATGACACTTCATGGTCCCTCAGACCGGGATTCAAATCCTGGGAACGTATCTTCTCTATTTTAATTGGCTTACCTGACAAAGTTGCAAAGATAATCCTATGTCTAAAATTCTCAGGTCCCTGGAAAACCACATATTGGGACGACATTGTTTCACTTGGTAAAAACTGAAAAGATTACTTGCCTTTCTAGTTCTAATAGAATAATCTCCTGACAATATGGGTTTGCAAATTTTTGAATAAGACGTTCCTCTCCTGACTATAGATGATCAATTCATAACAATTGTTCTATACTATGGATTCGAATTTTGCGATGAGCATCTCAAAATTTTTTTCAAAATTTTTCAAAATTTTCACCTTACAAATGAAAGCTGTACGGACTTGTCTGTGAAAATTACTTGAGTTGAGCAAAATATAGCCTGGTAGTTGATTCAAGTCATAGTTATTGAATGAATACCAGAGTAGGCAGAGGTGAATAATTCTTTGAGAAGAATCGAATGAAGTTCGATATAATATAGTCTATACATGATATATGCCTACGGGAGGGGGGGAAGTTGACTTTCCAAAATGTTTCAGTTATCAACCAGTTACAGAATGTCTATAAAAAAGGGAAAGCCTTCAACCACAAATAAATCCTCATAGTAGAAAGCAAGTAATAATTCCTTCTATAATAAAGATGCGGATAAAGTGCAAATGAATGTCACTATCGCATATGCAATGGAAGTTGCAGGAATACCTAGCTTCGAAGATAAATTTATCAAGGGTTTGTTTGAGCCTTTATCAATTGCTCCTGTCGGTAAAAGCTTGCCGGTATATGTTGCCGCATGGTGAATCTCGTCCACATTTGAATAGTGAAAGAAGTGATAGTCATCTACGTCATCGTCTGTAAAATCTTCATCTGAGTAGTCGTCAATACCATCACCATCTTTATCCTCCTCTGGGTTGATGAAGGAATGATGAACATCTTGTTTCAATTCATCTAGTGGTGTGTCATCCACAGTACCGTCCCAACAATACCTGGCTAAGCACCTTTCACACTCTGATGGCAGTTCTAGATCAAGTGCTTCTTGTTTTCTTTTCATGATGGCACATGCTATGCACCCTATGAACTCTGGGTCGTCGGTAAAATTATTCCTAGTGGCTATCTCAAACCCATTCGATATCATATTAGCCATTTGGTCCCTAGAATAGGAGAGCTTAAAGGCACTTTGATTGCTGTTGAAGGAGTATTCAGAGTTTGGGTAGTACACAACCAATGGTGGTATATACTTTAAGCTTGTCATATTGGTAGCATTGCAACCAAAGAACGTTGGTCTCTTATTTAAACCGAGATTGATGAAAGTATTGGTATCGGGGATATGTGGGAATGCGATTTTCTGTCCTTGCAGAACGAATTGTCTTTCATATGTGTGAACAAGAGAAGATCCATCAGGCCATTGCAGCTTGTTATCTGCCGAATTGTCAATAGCAAAGATAATATCCAAGTCACGGTCTCTTTGCAATAACGGGATTAATGGAACATTCTCATCATCTTCACCACCGTCGACCAAGTAAAGGTGTTCGCTGTCAACGATACTAGTACTGAAGTTCTCCATCACGTAGCGTGTATCTTTGAAAGGGTTGGGGTTATAGACTGCTACGTCGTTGAACTCATGAGCCCAACTTTTTAGAAGGTTTGTTGCCCATTTGGTGACGAAATTAGGTAAATGTGTGGAGTTGATTCTTAGTAAAAATTGGTTGAACAAATTTGATGATGTACCCATGATGAATGCTGTATTATCAAAACCTTCGATACATTTTTTGGCCGTGTGGGCCACTGGCTTACCGTTCGTGACATTTGTCCCCAGGTATTTGACGTCTGTGAATGCGTTTAGTGAGGGATCCCACGAGCCCATTTCGAATGGGTTGAACTCGAAGACGGTAGCGTTCAGTGCGATAGCGTTGGAGCCTGGGTAACGGCCGTCGGCCACTGTGATCGGTAGAGGCATGTCACCTGCTTGGAAGATAGGAGAGTCTCTCAGAGAGGACCAAGTGTAATCAATACCACCTCTCTCCAAAGTAGGGAAGAACTTGTAAGATAGGGCCCTGCCCCATACGTCTGCCAGCGATGTGTTGAAGCCGGCCTCCTGTTTAGCCTTCACTGCATTGGTGATGTGGTCCCATCTACGAGCGGTCTTGATGATGTTGAGACCGCCTGGGGACACGATCGAGTCGCTCAGGTCCCATATAGGGTCCTTAGTGATTTTGCCCTGTTTCCTAGCCGTCTTGCGGTCGTAGTTCATGTCCAGGATATCCTGTACCGAGGTCCAGTTGTTCCAGGACAACGAGGCGACCAGCCAGTTACCGCCCGAGCAGCCTGTCATGTATGTGGTGCTCTGCAGAATGCCCCCGAGACCGTGATCCATGGCGCCGCGCGTCCTGTTGTCGAATGCAGACAGTATACCTGCACCGGTAAGCATCGACCTGTAGCCACCGCCGGACACTGCGATCCCTATCCTCGGCACCATCCCGGCGTCGAATATGCGATGGAACAGCTGCGTGAAGTTTTGCGAAGAGGACGTGGCGCGCTGCAAGAAGTTATGCAGCGCTTCCTTTGTGCGCACGTCTCTTCTTTGCAGCCACTGAGTCTCGTTCTGGGACAGCCCTGAGGCCTCTCGCACCAGGTTTATATCATCGCTGGGGCAGTACGCCAGCTTCGGGGCGTACTGATCAGCGACGGAGTACCCGCTCGATCCCGAGCACAGCACCAGCACCAGCACCAAGAAGAGAGACGGAAGCATGTTTGTCAGAGCGGATGATCGTTTTCCTTTGAGTTAGAAATATTTGTTATATACAGCTCATTATATAATTTGGATCATCGCTGAGCCATTTTTTTTTAATTTTATTTTGTATTTTTTTTCAGTTGCGATTATCACATCACATCACATCGAGTTTTGTGATTTTTTTGCCAAAAAGAGGTTGATCCCCACAGAGAAGCCCGCACAAAGGACTCGAAAACTCCCAAAGATAATGATTTCCCATGCCTCAAGGGGGGTTTTATGTACTTAAAAGGAGTAAACCTATATACAGACCAGCATGTACTATCTGGATATTCTTGAACCGGGTTGTTATTATCGCTTGCATGAAATAACATTGCGAGTAAGTGTATGTGTGTCTGAATCATGTGATATCCCATACTTCAGTATGTCTGTAGCCGTATATATGTATATCACCTGCTCTACCGTGTCTCGGTATATGTAATCATTCGATACGTCGATCATGTGATAAACGTACAATTGTATATCACGTGTATTAAATACTTATCAACGGACAGTGCATGTAATCTAGTACGTATAGATGTATATATTATCACGTGGTTGTTTTGCATAGAAAGAGCCGTAGAAGGAAGGGGAGGAGAGGAGAAAGAGAGAAAAGCCCGTAGTAACGCGTTGTAGGGGATCCATTGCCTTACAGTAGAAACCCTTTGTGCTCATCGCGCGACTTTTTGGGATTCTGACTTTCGCCAAAAATCAAAAAATCAAAAATCAAAAATCAAAAATCAAAAATCAAAACAAATAACTATAACTATATCTACAAGCTACAAACTACAAGCTACTTTCCTCTACAAATAAAAGACAAGTAAAAACACAATGTCTGGTAAGATGCATGGAGGTAAAGGTAAGTCTGGTGCGAAGGATGGGATGCGTGCGCAGTCTAGTTCTGCGAGGGCTGGGTTACAGTTTCCTGTGGGAAGAATCAAGAGGTATTTGAAGAGGAGCGCCAGCGGTAAGGCGCGTGTGGGGTCTAAGGCTGCTATATATCTGACTGCGGTGTTGGAGTATCTGACTGCGGAAGTGCTAGAGCTGGCTGGTAATGCTGCCAAGGACCTGAAGGTGAAGAGAATCACGCCTAGACATTTGCAACTTGCGATCAGGGGTGACGACGAGCTGGATTCTCTGATCAGAGCCACTATCGCATCCGGTGGTGTGTTGCCACACATCAACAAGGCTCTGCTGTTGAAGGTAGAGATGGGTAAGAAGAACAGAAACTGATTTTTTCCGCTTTCGATCCTATTTTTTTTCTCTCTCTCTTATTGGAAATTACATATTTGTCATACTCTATCGGAATACTGCCCAAAAACCTAACAAAATACAAGTTGTAATATTAATGGAATGTGTATACTCTTTTTTATTTCTATAATTTTAATATAAAATGAACCTAAAACTTAAAACATGGAACTTAAAGCATCTCGTAAATGCTTTTGAAAAAAAGCTACAGCTGGAAATGAAATCGATGGGGTACAAATCAGCATAGCACTTCAGTGCCCAGCTTCACCTATCTCAGGACTATATCTGTTGTAATCATATGTTTAGACTGATTTCAACAATATGCCATTGTTGAGAACCTCTTAACTATGTCGTGTATGGGTATGTCCCTATATTTTGTAATGAGCAATGAGGAAATGGCACTCCATTATGAGCCCTGGTGCCTTGGACCATATATAAGAGACGGGTGCGAGTGCTGTTCCGTCGTTCTTCTGTAGTAGTGCCAGAATAGCAACGCTGATGGTAAGAGAAGGCGAAGGTGAAGATGTTGACGGCTATACACAAGCGGGAGTTTCTGATTTTTACTGCCATCACGTATGTGCTGACGATATACTGTGTTATATCGGCTTGTCAGAGCAGTGTGTCCTTCTTGCAGATAGCTCTGAAGCTGTCTGAAGGGTTCAATATACTGATTATAACTGTGTTCACGTTGCTGAACTCGACACTGCTGTGGCAGTTCCTGACGAGCATGCTGTTTGGGGAACTGCGCATTATAGAACATGAGCATATCTTCGAGAGATTGCCTTTCGCAGTGATAAACACTATATTCATGTTTTCCACTTTCAATGAGAAGTACTTCTTCACATTGGCCACATGCGCATTGGTGTTGCTATACATGAAGGTGTTCCATTGGATTTTAAGGGATAGGCTGGACCTGTTGTTGCAAGGAATCAATGAGGATACCAGATGGAAGGATTTGCTAGTGAACCGGTACATTTGTAACTCGCTGTTGCTTGTGGTAATTGACTCTTACGTGATTTCGTTCTGTGTCTCCACGGCTTACAACATTGCAAGTTCGATCTTCACAGCTGGCACCAATTCCATCGTCCTCGGCGGAGGTTCCCCTCTCACACAGAGAGCGTTAATCTACATCATGCAAGCCATGGAGTTCACAAACTTGATGATAGATCTAGTTAACTTGATATTGAACACTGGACTACAATTTTACGAATTTCACTTGTCGAGAAAGTTCTCACAGAATAACCCTACATTCAACTCCATATCTGCCGAAGATGCTGACACAGAATCTGAAGACGGTGACTCCCAATTCAATGGGTTAGAAGGTAAATTCATGTATGAGAAACTGATTGATGTTGTAACAAGGTTTTTGCAGACATTGGTTCATGTAGTGATGGCGATGGTACTCAATTTGCCTTTGATGCTAGTGAAGGACATATTCGTCGACGTATGGGTACTTTATATGAACTCTAAGTCCTTGTTGGCTATCTGGAAAAATAGTAAACAACTGGATACAAAACTCCCAACTATGACTAGTGACGATTTGAATAACGATCCTAACTTCGACAATGTTTGCATTGTCTGTATGGATGAGCTTGTGTCAGAGAACCCTCACCATCATCAAAGTGATGGCAAAAAACCAAAGAAACTACCATGTGGTCATGTTTTACATCTTTCTTGTCTAAAAAATTGGATGGAAAGATCACAAACATGTCCAATTTGTAGATTGCCTGTGTTTGATGAAAATGGTGAGATTCTAGCACCATCTTCCGCCAATGTATCACAGACAAATTTAAACCCTGGTGAAAATTCAGATCAACGAGATGAGGCAGACGACGAATTAGAGGACGACACTTCTATTGCTGATTTACCAATAACAGATAATATCAGTGCTATACCATTGACATCGGATTATCCTTTCTCAATAAGAAATGTTGGTCAAGAAGTCTGTAAAGAGCTGGGAGGAACCTCAGAAGAGATGACACACGATGTGGACGAGGAAATCTTGGAATTTGAAATCGAAGATTCTACAACGGGAAGAGCACTGCCCGCAAGAATGACGATAAAGAAAAGATCTCATACTAATAAAGTCTCTGTTCCTAGTGAATCCATAATAGCAGGCCATCCCGAACAAGACAATAACGAAAAAATGCATAACATGTAAAAATAAAGATAAATATATGTACTTATTATCAATGTTTATTCGTATACACTAACGATATTTGTTGTTTTCTTATATGAAGTTTATGTTTAGTTGACCGACAATTACATTTGCTGGTACACCAAACCCAAAGATTGATAAATCAATAACATTCAATACTAAACTGGCATATTATGTATACAGATTAAGTTACATTTAATGAATGTTTTTGTAAGAAATGTACATTATAATTATTAAATGTCTTTGAAGAGGCTATCATAAAGATAATCAATTAACGAACTACAGATTTAATGCTTTTCGTTGAAGTAGTAAGAAATCGTGGCTGGCAACTAAATTTAGAGTTCCGTATTATATAAAAAATTTATTAAAGTCAAATACCTAACTCAAAAGTTTCTTCAGAGCCGCTGAGTATGAGAAAATTCCTGAGGTTCGGTATATACTGGCACCAAATAAGGGCAAATCAAAACCCAAAAGTAGACAACAAACATCTCAGGGGCGGTTAGTGTAGTGGTTATCATTCCACCCTTCCAAGGTGGAGACACGGGTTCGATTCTCGTACCGCTCAAATTTTTTTGCCAAAATTTTACAGTAAAATTGAAGGTATCATTCTCTGATATTATAAAAGTATATGTTTTATTTTCTTATCATTAATCGACATTGAAAATACTTCTGACAATACTATAATTACTGGATTCTAGTTGTGGTATTATGCCCCAACAACATTCACCGAGAGTATAATCGCGAAATAAATTTCCAAACAGATAATATATTGAAAAAAATTTAATTATTAATTATTAGTTATTAGCAAAATACAGAAACTTTAAAAAAGATAAATAGGGAAAATAAAATCAAGAATAGTAACTCTTACAGAAATCGAAGTAATTCTCTTTTTTTTTATTTTATTTTGAAATGATTGAAAATAAAAAAAAACTGAAGTATTATAGCACAAGGTTAGAAGCAGCTTCTTAGTTGAAGAAAGAAGAGATCTTCTTGGTGAACTTGGAGAAGAAGTTCTTGTTTTCCTTTTCAGACTTCTTGGAGTCCTTCTTGGAGTCCTTCTTAACTTCTTCGACCTTCTTGGCGGCCTTGTCCTTAGCTTCCTCGGTCTTAGCCTTGGCGTCTTCGACAGCTTCAGCGGTCTTTTCCTTAGCTTCTTCGACAGCTTCAGCAGCGTTTTCCTTGGCTTCTTCAACTTGAGCCTTGGCGTTGTCAGCAGCTTCCTCGGAACCTTGCTTTACTTCGTCGACCTTGTCGACCAATTGTTCCTTGGATTCTTCGACCTTGGCGGCGACTTGTTCGTTGGTTTCATCGACCTTCTTACCTAATTCTTGAGCAGACATTGTATTGTATGTGTTTTTTTTAGATTGTTTTGATATGTATGTTTAGTATTACTTTTAACTGTGAAAGGAAATAATTATACAAAGAAACAGTAACCTAGGAAGTAAAAAATATAGATTTCCAATTACAGAGTTTGAGAAAAGGCTATAGTTGGCCACAAACTGGGTTCCTATATATATCAGGAAAAAAAATTTCTTGTTTGTTCATTTTACCTGGCAGTTACTTGTAGTTTCCCATTGGTTCCACAAAAGAATAAAATTTTTTTTGTAATCGATGCTATGCATAACACAAAAATATAGCTCTTTTCTTTAAAGCATTGCAGTGGACCCTTTTTACCAGAAACAGTACAATGGATAGAGGGAATTATGCAGATAATATAGCTAGCTGCGTCAATTACTGTGTTGCTAGGGGTCCACGAACATGGGTTAGCCTAAACGTAAGTGCCCAGAGGTTCGGCAAACCCGGGCTTTGACAATTGTTTACTGTACATATGATAAGTGTGTACTAAGTTTTACCTGCACCAGCTTACGATAGTAAAGTAAGAAGCACACCCAAGAGTGGGGGTGGAAGAGCAACAGCCCTGGATGCAAAGACAGGTGAGTGCTTTCTTGCTACATATTAAAATAGAATAAACTAAAATACTAAAAAAAATGGCATCTCCGTAACATTCGAACAGCTTACACTAACAGAATGTCCAAGGACAACGTTTGTGTGTGGTAACAAGAAATTGCTGGCAGTGTTGCAAGATTCGAAGAACTTGGAAGAACTAAACTACCTCCAGCGAAGCTATCCTGGCCCTTTGCTATGGGGATTCGTATGGATTAAGTTAGCTTTTCTATATTCTTTTCTTTTTTGACTTTTCCACAACTGGATGAAAACAAAACAAAGATGCTAGTAATCGATAAAGTCGTGTCGGATTGATACGGGAGAGAAGATAGAAGATAGAAGGTAGAAGGTAGAAGTTGATACGAATAAGTTATTTCTTTTTCCTATGGATATATGTCTATAATAATTCTATAAAAGTCTCTTGTACTAGGGTATTGTGAATTGAAGTTTAAAAAATTGAAATAAAAAAAAATGCCTCTTAATGATTTGTAGGCTTTGAACTGAAAGGTGAACCTATGGGAATATCGTTACTGTAGAAAATGCTTATACGTACACGTAATTGTGTGGTGGTGAGTTTCTATCCACTAGCGTTGAAGTTGAACTTAGGTTAGACGAAACACTAATGTTTCTGTGATGGTATAGCTCACTCTTTGGTACGTATTTGCTCTGGAGCTTGTTGTAACTGTTGTAACTGTTGTAGCTGTTGCTATTCGTGTAATTGTGGCCCTTAGTGTAGTTGTAACTGTGGTATGCGCCTGCGCTTACCTTTTGTTGGTTGTTTGAGTAGATTCTCTTTCTTTGCAAGTACGACCTTTGCAAATCTTCCTTGATTGGTTCCAGCAGTGGTCTTAGATCAAGAATCAAGTCATCCTCGGAGACATTGATGTCCCAGTTTAGCAATTGTAACAGTTGTCTTTCCATTAGGTTGATGTCTTCGAGACTGAACAGACCGTCGGTGTAACGAGCCCAATGGACGTTCTTAGGGGAAGAGTCGTTGTGGCACTTCGAGCTTAGAATCAGACACGCTAGAAATAGACGGTGGATGGTGGATGGTAGACCAGTAGCATCCTTTGGCAGGATTCTCTTCAGCTTGTTCAAGTAGCAGACAGTAGCCAGCAATGTGGGCGTGTAAACGTTTGTGTATCTGACCAGTCTGGTGATGAAGGTCATCAAGCTTGGCAAATGCTCCTTGGAGTGTCTAGATGGCGAGCTTGGAGGCGATGGGTAGTTGCTCTGTGGAAGCACTTTCAGCGTAACATTGGTCAAGTACTTCACAATATCGTCAGTGACTGGCGACTTCATAAGAACATGCAAAGCTTTCTTGTATTCGCTCATGGTTGTAAGTGGTATATGTAATTAGTTTTGAATAGTTGTCTTATCTTTCCTATATGTTTTACAAGAGAGAGAAACATCCATAATTGATATCCTCATCATTGCAATAAAAAGGTCTGGTTATATATATGATCAAAATTGTTATCGATGATGATAGCATATGGCTTTTCATAGCTGTGATCGCCAAAAGTTAAAGCATTTTAGCGTCTGAGTTAGAGCCACTTCATCCATTTTTAAAATAAAAAGAACACCAATTTCCTTCACTATAGAATTCGTGTAATTGGGTAATTGGGTAATTGGGTAATTGGCAATTGGCGTACTAGTCATTGTAACTTCGATAACTGCAATTATACCAACTTCATCGAACATATGGCTGCCCTCTTTCTGCACCTCTGGCTGCCTGCGTGCGCAATTTCCCCTTCCAGGCAGAACGTCATTTTTCCCCTTCTGCCTACGACACCACGAAACGCCAAAAAATTCTCTGCCTACGCCAGAAAAGAGAAAAAAGCGTCCAGCCTAGAGCGTACTGGGGGGGCCAGTGCAACCACTGTATTCTCTCTTATTGGGAACACCATGGCCATGGAGACGGATGAGAGAAGCCAGGAACGAAATTGGTCAAATGGTGCTTGTAACTTACCCTTTTAGGACAAGTTATTGGTGATTTGATTTGGCGTAATGGGGCATAGCTTTGGTGGATCCTTCCATAAGTGGGCCCACTGCCTCCATTCAACGAGGGAGAGCTGGTCTACCTCAAAGGGAAATATTATTGCGTGCTTATGCTTTTAGGTTTCGGTATTTGGAAGTCTAAAGACAGGAAACCTGAGTCTCTTGGGTTGATCAATTTGATCTGGGCCTCAACAAATGCAGGGGAAGCATTAAGCTCACGTACATAGACGTCTAGTCTTTTCATGGGATCAATGGATAATGCGTAGTTGATCCTTTTGCACACGTAGCTCCACAACCCCAACGTGAATACCTCTAATATAATGTTTAATATGTTATAGAAACCGTACGTGGAGTACGTAGCAAGTAGTATGTCGTTTATCGTAGTGACTATCTCCTGGAAATGTTGCTGTGTTAAGTACAAAGACAATGGCGACACACTGGAATAGCCGTATACATTTCCATCCTGAGTAATACCCCTTGGTACGAATTGCAGCCCATCGGTGTCATGTAATATGGCACCGGGCTCTGATCCAGGCAGCAAGTCGCTGAACATAGGGTACCACCTATTACCCATATCGAACCTCCTCGGTATTCTTACGACGCGGGTCTCCTCAAACAGTCTGGAGTCCTGCGAAGCGTACACGTTCATGAAATGGGTAACACACAAGCTATGGTCCTCATCATGGTCCCTAAATACAGTAGGATTAGTAATATCCGCAAAGTATGACTCTGTCACCTCATGAACATTGAAGAAAACTGGATCCTGAACATCCTCACCTTTCTCATGTGTTCGCCGACTAGAGCGCCCCAGCGACGAGCCTAACGTCCCTTCCTCCAGGATCACATCGCTATTAGTATAAATCCTGTTTTCATTATCTTCTAAATCAGTATACATGTCTGTTGGCTGCTTCGATAGCGTGCCACTGTTGATGGTGCTAACCATCCCATCTTGCAACGTAGAGCTGTCCATCTTGCCGCCTAACAATACAGTCCGAATAGCTTTAATCCTTGTCGATATACCCGTATATCGAACTGGAGTGGCTTTTTAACTTCTTGCGATGAGCTCTTTTATTCTTGGACCCTTTACACAAGTTGCAAATCCGAATTTTTTTGTCAAATTGCAAGAAAAAAGACTTATAAAAACACAAAGATTGGTAGCAATAGAACTTTATATCGATGTAGAAGAAAACAAGAACAGATAAAGTCTTTATTGACCACAACAGAGACAGATGGCTACCCCAGAATTTGAATTTGCTAGCAAGTTTCTCACTCTTGCCACTTTGCAAGAGCCAAAGTTTGCGCAAAATTACCAGAAACCCTTGAAGGACGTTAACTCAATCGGTGTTGCGCTACCTGCTCTCAAGTACAAATACGATCCAACTCGAGTTAGCAAGCAATTACCTTCTGGTGTTGACGCCACCGCTTCTGTAGAGCTAACTTTAAAGAGTATCAGACCACCAAAATTCACATTCACTGACAAGTTTGGTAGTGATGCCACTGTATTTACCGTTAAGCAAAGAGTGGTCGATGAGGGCCACTGTCGCCACATTCAATCCGTGAAGCTACTACTAAAGGGTAAAGTTCTACATGATAACATGGTTTTGAAGGACTTGGGTGTCTCAAATGCCGCCATAACTGTGATGATCGCCAAGGAAGAAGAAATCAAGTCTACTCCACCAACAATTGAGGCCCGTACTCCAGCCTCTGTACCTTGGAGTGATATACAAGCTCTGTTGAACAATAAGGTTGCTAACGCTGATGAAGCCAAGACAATGTTTGAGCAGTTACAAAAAGGGTATGAACTAGCTCAGCAGAGCTCTACTCCTCAACTTGACTAATCGAGTATAAACATATATCAACGTGAATTTTCTATGTAAAGATAAATAAGAATTTAATATGACGTACCTATCAGAGAGGCTAACCCAAATTATATACTGGACTTCGTCAATATGCTAATGTTCGACAGTAGACATGTTTCATATCTTAACTTGATCATGAATACGTCTCTGTTCTACTGCCTTGACCAGAGTAACCAAGAAGCATTGTAAGATATGTTTCTTTCTGGCTGAAATTATGATTCCGGAGATGCTTATCGTTCCAGAAATTGCTCGTAATAATGCAAAATACTATTTTCGTCATTACTGTTTGTTTGAATGCTGTTTACAAATGCAGTGTTAGTATTTATGATATAATCGTCATCGTCTCTGTTTTGATCATGACCATGCCTGTCGTACCTGGTTGATAAAACAGTGCTGTCCCTCCCGCCAAGATTTCTATTTTGGTATGTCCACAATTGAGACCCCCGCTCTGGTGATCTGGCCCCATTTCTATGTGATGTGATCTTACAAGCCTGCTTGCCCATGTTTGTGGTATCATTCCTTAACGAGGACTTTCTATTGATGCTTAGGGATTGTTTTACAGGCTTTAGTACGCTTCTTGCTCTAGACATCGAACTTGACCTTTTCGGTAAGGAAAATTTCCTGCGTATAGAGTTGCTACTCTTTATTATATTTGGTTTATCTACTGGTGTGTTAGATCTGTTATAAGCTAACATTCTTTCCCAGTCGGACGGTAGACCAATAAAATTACCAGTGTCTGCTTCAAAACCAACATGCACACTATGGATGAAATTAGTCGGAGAAGAAACTCCACTAAGAAGTGGGCATTTGGCAAATATGGTATCTACCCAACCATATAGCTCTTGCTCAGTCTTCAATGCCACATATATACTCTTTGTGTTATTTTTATTGATAGAGTCTGAAGCCACTCCTCCACCATTTACCGACATGGAGGGTCTGGAATTGACTTTCACAATTTCCAAACAAAAGGGCTTGGCCTTGTGTAAGCTCACACATACTATGTTTGTGAGCGGAATACTGACAATGGCACTATCGGTTCTCTTATTGCCTTTGTACAGATCGATATAACAATCATTCAATATCATGTACCGTTTCTGCCACAACAGCGACAGAAACCCATCGTCCTTGTATGAAACCCAGCCTTGTCGCCGAACTACCAGCGGTTGCCCGGGCTTAGCCTTCATCATAGTTGCAATCCTAGGTTAGAGTGCCTCAAGTATTCCAAGCTGAAATTTTAGGTGTTCTCTTTTTATTTCCTGGGAATGCCTCTGATCCTTCTATTTCTGTCATACCCTTTTTCCGACAGTACCAAATGGCACAATAACAATCTCAAGGATCTACCATTACTAGGTTACTATTATTAGCTATCCTTACAATCATTATCGATGATTTATTACTATTTTTCGCCTATATAGGTGGTTTGTTTACACTTGGATCAACATAGTTTCCCGATTGGGTTAAAACACGAATTTTGCAAAATGAGCCAATGAGCTTCACCAAGGTCAAAAATCCACAACTATAATTATAACCACAAGCAAATAGGCATCTCTGTGTTTCACCACTGATACCAGGCCACTTGGATAGGTCTGATGTTGTTTACTAAAGTGCTATATCGCCGGGCTGACCGGTTCGCAAGCGCACGGCAGTGGGTTCGGGAGCTGCGGGTCAGTGACGTTCCAGTTAGTATATACAAAGTAAGGTACGACAGGTCTAGCGGGCCCGGGGGACAGAATGTGAACAAAGTCAGTACTAAATGTACGCTTACTATTCCTGGGATCTCCAGATGTGAGTGGTTCCCTTCTGAGGTTCGGGGTTTGCTCACCAAAGGGGTATGTGTGGCTAGTCGTGATGAGTCGAATGCCAAGCAAATTGTAGCAAGCACGCTATCGGGGCGACCCTCCAGTTACTACTATCCTGCTAATGACAAATTTATTGTAAGAGCCGATGAGACACGGTCAAGGGAACAAAATAGAAGACTTTGTCTCGATAAATTGGTCAGAGAAATCCAGGATACATGCCGTTTTCCTGGTGTGGAAAATGAGGCAACAGTATCGAAATGGGATAGCATCAAGAAACAGACAAATAAAATACGACTCGAAGGGAAGCGCCAGGTTTCCGAGAAGAAAAGTGCAAGGAAGAAACCAAGACTCGACCAATACTAACTACGACAATTGTTTTCCGAATATTTACAGAACGAAAGATAAGGATAAATGTTCATTTCCCATACTTGAATATTCTTTAAATTATTGTACCACCTTGTTGCCTAAGTTAAGCAATAGTACCGTAATATGACTTCTTGAGGTTCATGCAATAACTCGTTACTTAAATGATAAATAATACAAATTTTTTTACTAATATCAAGGTATAATTTTGAAATTATGTGAGACTTTCAATTCTATGCCAAAGGGTCGTAATCGTCTTCTTCTTCAGCATCATCGTAATCATTAACCTTTTGTTTCTTATTTTGTGTATCGTCATGATGTTCGTTACTCTCACCGTCTGCACTTCTTTTGCCATTGACGGCAGATAGCTCTCCATGCATAATAATACTACGTTTCTTATGGTAGCTCTCATTCTCAGCAATGGCTTTATTCTGAACCAAACCTCTTTCATCTCTGAAGTCTCTACGCTTACCATGGTACTTTATTATATTTCCTAATATCGTCTTTCCGTATCTTTCCTTAATTGATATAGAATTCAGCTCAAAGCATTTATTAGTGAGAAGATCAAATGCACCAGCAAATGCCTTTTTTATATCTCTTAGATTAAAGGATCCTCTACTTATGTTATTCGTAACATCACCGGGATCTTGTATTGCTAGATTGAATGATCCTCTATTCTGTTCAAGTGATTTCCATGACCTCTTCGCCATATAAATCGGAGAGCCATCTTGCACACCAATAGCAACATCATCATACCCAAAATTCTTACCGTAAAGTTCAAAAAATTCAATTAACAACACACCTAGATTCTCTAATGGATCGATCTCAGCAGTGATTATTCTAGGATGCATTCTTAAAAATGAATAGACTAGACATATTATACTGAAACCTCCTAGACCACCAGAATGTACGTTATTTAATCTTCTCGAATGCAAAAATTGTTTTACGACTAAAACAAGCTCACGCAAGCCTGGTGTACTAGCCAGCCAATCTCTTATAAGCTTTGCAGCCTCAAGACCATTCAATCTTTCAAATGATATATCCATGTGTGTCCGGGACTCAACCTCCACAAATTTGATAATAGGAACTCTAGCTTTCGCAACAACTTCAATCTCTGTCGCAATTTCTTTTTTCTTTAAGAAGTTGGCCAACTTATACAAGTTGTTTCTGCTCTGCTTATCACCTTGCTTACTATTGACTACACAATCAATATCAGATCCTGGTAAATAAAGATCAGTCGCATACGAACCAAATACGTGCAGGTCAGCATCAGGCCAAAGTTCTTTAACTGCACTTCTGATTGAACCTATTGTTCTATTTCTTGTTTCTATCTCTTCTTTACTAGGAGATATATAGGCAACAAAATCCAGTATTTCATAGTTCAACCAATCGGCTAGTTCTTTTTCCTTAGAATAATCCCTATCAATAGTCCATGGATAATCAGTATACTCTTCTTCCTCGGCTTGTGGTTGCTCCTCCTCAGCTTCATCGCCATCCTCTCCACCCGAGCTCTCTGAAAATGCTATAAAATCATCATTCTCATCTATCTGATTATTATCTATAATAGGCATCTCCTTTGGACTATCGTTATGACCATCATAATCGTCAAACCCTTGACTATCACTACTTTCCACAGCAATGACATCAGCAGCGTCCTCAACTGTCTTAACATCATCTACAGCAGCTGACATATTCACTTTTATGGTGCTAACAAAAGACTGTAATTTAGTATCTAGGATGACCTAACTATCAAAGAACAATGAATTATAGATGCCTAATTTCCGAAGAACTTCTCTAATTATCGAATCTTTTATAACTCGATGACCTCTTCTATGCAAAACTAGTGAATTTTTTCAGTTTCTGCAAGAATTTCAGCCAAGAGCGATGATTTAGAGTGAGTAACATAGAAATAAACATGATATTGATAGTTTTGTACATATAGAAGATGAACAATGTTCAGGATATAAAGTAGATAGAGGTTTATAACTAGAATAGGAATATACATAGTGATTTTTTTCTTTTTTTTTTTATGAGAATAAATGGTCCATGTCTTTATAGTTTTCAGTTGCTGGAGATATTGAAGATCCGGAGATTGAAATGCTGGGATTGTAGGTCATGTATTCATCTTCAGTAAAGTCGAAACAGGAAAAATTATATTAAAACAGTTTGCTACACTCATGAATATGAAATAACATTTAATCATCCTGGAAAGGGATGCTTTGGTTAGAGTTGTAGCGAAATTATGATTACAAAACATAGGAAATGTTGGTGAAAAGAAGGTAATAGTTGAAAGTTCTGTTCTTTTTTGTTTTCGACATACAGGTAACCCGATGCATCTGAAGTCGATCACTTATTAATATAACACAAAGAGCTAAAAACAGAATTTTGGTGAAAGTGTAGAAGCAGCAACCAATATACCAACCTCCTATAAAACAATTGGAAAAAACGGAAAAAAAATGAAACATACAATTATAACTCAAAAACGAGGAAAAACAGAAGACAATCATTATTCTCCCCAGAGCATTGATCCAACTTCCAACTTCTCTTTTAGTGTTACAAGGTGTTTTTGTTCCGATTCTTGTTATTGATGGATTTCCATGAAACATGGAAAAGTCATTACTCCCTTACTGGAATGGTTGTATTGTAAAATGCATGGTAAACATGCAACAGTTTATTTTAAGAGGTCTGGAATGTTGTTAACTTGACAAAGCCAACCAATAGGTTGCTTTGTATTCTTTTCTGGATCAATAATTCTATAATTTTCCAACAAGTCAATAATGTAATCCAATGTATAGCCTCTGGAAAGACCAGTTTCAATTGCTTTCCACAAGACCTTTCTCCTAGAGTATCTTTTGTTTACAGCGGCATCGCGTCTCCAACCTGTTGAGTATAATGATTCCATTTCCCTAATGGAAGGTTGACCATCAATACCTTCAGTATACTCCTTCCAAATCTCCATAACCGAATGAGGAGATTTTATAAATTGAAATGGCTTGTGATACATCACTTTCTTTTTCTTAGGTCCTCTTTTTGAAGAGTATGATTTACGGCCAGGGGATGATGGCATACCTTCCTCTCTATTCTGAGTGGCCTGTTGAGTACCTTGGTTGCCGGCATTTTGACCTGATGTACTATCATTGAAAAGAATATTAGAGGTTAAATTATTCTGTTGATGTCCACTTTGATCGACATATGGGTTTGTATACGGTATCACCGAGTCGCCATCTGTAACATCATTGTATTGCCTATGGTGAATAAATTTCGTCTTTTTCAAAGACATAGGGTCCCTAGGACTTTGTTGTGACTTGTCATTGACATCATTCCTAGAATTCATATCACCAGGATTACGATTTCCGGAATATTTCTTGTCTTGCAAGTCGTGCTCATTAAGAATATCGTCTAGTATTGTGTGAGTGACACTCTGGTTAGAGTTACTAGCTCCAACTGAATTATTATTGTGATTATTGCCTGTGCCACTACTGTTGTTTCCTAACATGTTGGGGTTGTTGAGATGACTAGTAGAGCTACTTCTATTGCTATTATTATTGGTATTTCCTTGGCTATTAACTCCATTGGAGCTACCCGAGGCCACACCACTTGAATTGTTATTTGTAAATCCATTGGATCTATTATCATTGTTCTGATTCGAAATACCATTCAATGAAATAGATGTTGAAGATATGCCATGTAGAGAGTGTGATAGCTTATCTCTGACAAACTCAGCATGTCTATACTGATCATTCAGTAGTGTTGTTATCACTGCATTCAGTTCACTTATTTGTTGTTGTTGCGAGGACACTAGCACGTCATACTTCTTGAAATGATGATCCAATCGCCCACTCAACGCGTGAAACATGTTCTCAAACATCATCATTCTTCGCTCTATGTCATTTATCCTACTTAGTACCATTATATCGTCACCCATACTGGAGTTTCCATTAGGTATATTGCTATTGTTATTGTTGCCACCGTTATTCTTCGAATTGGAACTACTCCCAGTACTCACACTGTCGTGCGTTATAATTGCACCACCAGGTCCACTAATTCCTTCTCTATTCATATGCAGATTTTTAGTGTCAAAAATCGCAAAAATAAATGAATGAAGTTATCAAAGCAGTGCTATAATATCAAAAAAATAAAACTTCTCTCTAAATGTTTTACTTTTGTATTATGATGGTTCTCTATTTCAATAATCGATGATCTGTCCAACACCCAAAAATAGTGGGCTCAAAAACAAAAATGATGGGGGAGCAAAACACGAATATTGGAGAAATGGAATCAACTTTATTCAAAACAAATATAAGTGATCCAAGAGTATTTTTTTAGCTTAGTACTCCTTTCCCCTTTCCCAGCTATCTGTAATCTTATGAGTGGGCCAATACACTCACGATAAAAATATGGGTCAACCACTGATACTTTTATGTCAAATCACAAAAAGACTATTTTATTACCTGAAATTGAGTTCAAATAAATATCAACCCGATATTAAAGGATTTGCAAAGATATATTCACTTCCTTCTGGCTTGAACAATAGATATTTTTTTTTTAATTCCTTTTTATAAAAAAAAAATTCTGTGTAATCCTCTTCCTTAGACTAATCAGTTAGGGATATTGATCCGTGTATAAGAAAGATGTCAACGGGGTTTTCTTTCCTGTCCTCCTTGATATGTATAGAAAACTTCCCTCTTCTAAATTTCCTAATCACAAAAAAAAATTTACCACCAAAAAGTTTTCTTTCATTCACAATATACCCTAGTACTTAGAGAAAACACAACAAATTCACAATGAATTTTTTTTTTCCTTATATTCCTCTCTCCCTTCGTTGTCCTTTGAAATTCCTTGTCCCTACCCTCTGTTTCCTGCTCTCGTGCTTTTTTACCCTCTCTCTACTGTAAAGTAATGATCAGCAAGAGACTAGAACGCAAATCAGTTTTCTTCCTTATTTCCCTCTACAATATCACAGCTCTGTCTAATTATTGTGTAATCCTTCCCAGATGATATCCTTTCTTTGTCCCACTGGTAATCAGGCAGAGCTACAACAACTCGCAATGAAACTTATCATAATACCCACCTTCAAATAAGATACAGAAATCGACACAGAAAACAGCAGAAACACAGGAACAAGCAAAGCACCGATCTCTTCCACAATCCAAAGCACAGCAGGAGAGAACCCCTCTCTCTGATCCTCCCACCTCATCGCTGTTTGGGCAAAAGCTAATCAGAATTTTTTTTTCAAAGCCAAAAATTTTGATTTATAATATTTATCACCGCAAATTCCACAGTACACGCCGCACAAGATGCCTTTTTTTTGATTTGATTTTTAACACGATTGTATAATTTCTACCAATCAAGCTGTCCAGAATGAAAGAACTAAACTTGATCAATGTTTACTACTGTGCAAAGCAAGAGGGAGGAGGAAACTGTGAGGGAACAGAACTGTGAGGGTTAAAAACGCATAACTGACAAAGCCGGTTTTTTTTTGTGATTGTGAAATTGTGTAGGCAAAGAATTCTGTGAGATAAATGAAGGGCAAACACACACACACACACACAACAAAATAGGAGCTTCACAAAGGAGAATCGCCTGTCTATTGTTTGATTATAGGAGGCCTTTCACCCTCATTGCGATGCGCAAATTTCCAGTATTACGAAACCACACAAAGTAAATCAGAGAAGCATTCTATGCTTGTTACAAACCACACCCCTCATCTATCCCCGGATTTTTTTTATCTTTATCTTACATCGTTGCTTATTTCCTGTAGTGCTTCGTTGGTTAGCTTTGCGATGGTGTAGACCGAGTTGTCGATGTTGCTTCCTTGATAAGTCTCTCTTGCGAGTCGCAATGTGTCGAAGAAACTTATCGTGTCTTGGCCAAAAGAATCAGGATCATGCCCAGACACATGCCTTGACATAGATTTCGTGTTCGACTTAGAATGCGACTGCGAATCCACTTGGGACTCCAGGATTCCTATGTCGTGGGCGTACTCTACCTCTGGCATTTCATGCGCAGCCTTGATGTCTTCGACAATGGCTCTATCCTTAGAGATTGATGACTTATGGGACTTATGGCCCATCCTGGTCTCTGAAAACACAGCATCGTGAAGTGGTTCGCTGTGTTGCTCCGAATAAAAGGTCACTGTGTCGGCCACTAAGTCTAGTTTAAAATTAATGCCTCTGTCCTGCATGCAGTACCTCATCAAATGGACAAGAATTTCATCCCGAGTGGGTGGTACTGAGGGATCGATTTGTAACTTTTGGCGTAAATCTTGTATGGATATGCAGCTATATATTGGAGCAATTTCACTGAACAATTTCCGCTTTTGTATTAAGTAACATACTTGGTCAAACAAACGGGACAATGGAGCCCGTATACACTCGAGTTCTATTAAGCAACTGTGCATTTCTTGGATTTGTAAGCCGACGAACACATCATATATTCTTCGTAGTTTGTCAACAAATATATGATCTGGGGCAATACGCAGTTGCTCATAGTCGAACGGGTTAATATCTGCATTGCCCGACGTTCCAGCCAGTCGTGTCTGGGATCCTCGATGCATAATCATGGCGCATAACACAAAGCCACCCACAATAATTTGCATGAACCTCTCGAACCGAAACTTATTAGTACCTAGCTCCTCCAGGTTCTTGAGGCATTCCCAAAACTCCTCTTTACAACATTCAATATTTTGATAGAACTTGTGTATTGTCACAAACCTTCGCACACAAGTACTTCCGGTGACTTTATTCCCGTCTCCTAGATCATCTTGATCTAGCTCAAATAATATCAGAAACAAAGCCTTGCTGAAATGCAAAATTAAATTAATATCAGACCGTTGTGCGACAGCTAAAGATTCATTACATTTTTGATCCAGTTGGTTTAAACACATTCTGAATACCTCCCCTTCATTGCATAACAAATGCTGATCTTCAATATAGCGAGCAATATAACACTGTAATATCAGTTGTAATTCATTCAAAGTGTTGATATCTTTCCTTAACGATTCTGAAATGGCATATAGATCCCGCTCTTTATCGAATGTCTTGATCCAGGCCTGCAACACATGTAGCTCTTGTTGTAACAGTAGACCTACTTCTGGATATGTATGACAAACCCAACTGTCTTGTAATATTTGTAATATAGTAGTCTTGAATGTCATCTTAGCCCACTTACTGGACTCCTCATCATCTGTTATACCGGGGATAAACGTCCTATCGTAGATATTGGGCATGAAATCCATAGTTACATGATGGAACATAGAGCTAAGATCAAGGGAGCAATTCGCCATCCCGTGCAACTCATTCACTAATTCTACAAAGTTCCTAAAATCAGCAATAATCTCAGTAGATTGTTCATTATCAGGCTCTCCATACATCAATATTTTACACCAACATTCTAGAACTTGCCTATGTATTTTACATCTCATCTCGATCAGCTCTTCCTCATTTACTAGCATACTCAAGGTCTTCAAAAACACTTGTCTTGCAGCCACATAGTTCTCATCATTCCATAAACTCAAGCCCTGCTCATAGTTTTGGACCCATTCCTGGCCACCTCGTTGGCCCTCATCGCCTTGAACATCATTCTCCTCATCCTCCATCTCAATTGAGTCCATGTCCTCATCGGACATCATAAAGTCATTGTAGTTATCGCTCTCATCCGTCATAATTACCGAGTTACCACCTTCAGTGTTCTCTTTTCCTTGGCCAAGTAGCCAGACTTTAAGGTCTAAATACTACTTATAATTTCAAATATTTTTTCAGTTCTGTTAAAACAACTTTAATCATGGAGAATTTCAATTAAGAGCAAAAAAAAGTCATAGAGGGTCTGAGATCAAGCTTATAACAACTAAACTGGTATATTTACCCTATAGGTATATAATGTGACTAGTTTTAATACTGCATTAGCCACTTCTGAAACCTCATATGCTCAGCAAGAGCTGACCATAATAAGGAAAGCAAAGCGAACTAAGGAAAGTGTGAACTATAGAAAGTGTGAACTATAACAATTATATCCATAGATACATAATGTAGTTTATGAAAGAAAGTGAGTGTTCCAAATCATGCCGGCCAAGATTTCGCCTAGATTTGTTTCTATGGTCCGAGTAATATAGAATGCACCGCAAGTTATTCCAACACTCCCGCATCTACAAATTGCGGCGTCAGAATAACACAATCAACAATGTAACGAATCCAGAATATTATATATGTGAAGCTATAACTTCTATAATTTGGGACTACAAACTAAAGTAGAATACAATGGCTTCGGACTACAAACTCCGAGTGCGATGAGCTCATGACTCACAACTCAGAAAAAAAATAGTATAAATAGCGATGAGGGTCAAATAGCAGTTGGAGTAGCTCAAAAGTTCCAGGGCCGTCAAGGGCTAGGGCAGAGAATGATTGATCTAGCTACTGTGGTTTTGAAGAGGAATTTCCTCAGCAACAAGAAGAGTGGAAATGTTGCTGAGGGGTCATCTAACGATACTGTTGTTGCGAATGGTACAGCCATCGGGATGGAAATGGAGCCGGATATTGTATTGAAGAATCTACGGCAGGCAGAAGAAGATACCAATGAAGATCTGGGATTGGCATCCACTGGTTTTCAGAAAGAAGCCCATGTTAGTAATGCAGAGTTTTTCGATTTAAATAAGAAGCCGGGAGCTGAGATAACTGAACAAACTCACGAGAGTCAAAAGAGTCTTATTGAGGTGGATACTGACGATTCCCTCATTTTGGATAATGATCGTGAATTTCCTGATGGTGGATTAAGAGCATGGTCCGTTGTATTCGGTTCTTTTATGGGTTTGATCCCTGTCTTTGGTGTTATCAATTCTCTTGGTGCCATCGAGTCATATATTTCGACACATCAATTGATGAATGTCTCATCATCGACTGTCTCATGGATCTTTTCGATATACTTGACGATTAGTTTTGTTAGCTGCATATTTGCGGGTGGCTATTTTGACAGAAACGGCAGTACCCATCTCATGATCTTGGGGACCCTTTTCTATGTGGGTGGGATTTTTGGACTTGCTGACTGTAAGGATATTTATCAGTTTATTTTATCTTTCTCCGTACTTTCTGGAACGGGTACTGGTATTCTTATGACACCTTTGGTTAGCGCAGTTGCAAGTTGGTTCTTAAGAAGGAGAGCAACAGCGACCAGCATCGCTACGACCGGTGGCTCCGTTGGCGGTATCATATTCCCAATCATGCTGCGTAAACTTTATGTCGAGATTGGATTTAAATGGGCTATCAGAGTCTTAGGTTTCATTTGTCTATCTTGTTTAGTTTGCTCGATTGCGTTGACAAGGGAAAAATCGAAACCAATGGTGGAACCATTCAAGTCTAAGACAGAATTGATCAAATGGTACCTTTCATCCTCATTCAAGCTAAGTTATTTTACAGAAATGAAATTCGTGTTCACTACTCTAGGTGCCTCATTTGCTGAGAGTTCATTAACTACAGCGGCTACATATTTATCATCCTACGCAATCGCAAGAGGAAACTCGGAGAATGTTGCGTATTTAATGCTTACTGCATACAACGCATCAGGTATACTGGGTAGATATGTACCAGGATACATTGCTGACAAGTTTTTAGGGAGATTCAATGTTATGATTATCACTATTTCCATGAGTGCACTTTTATGTCTGGTAATATGGCTGCCTTTTGGCGGATCAACTGGAGCCTTATGGGCCTTTGCATGCACATACGGTTTCTTCACTGGTTCCATCCTGTCGTTAACTCCGGTATGCATTGGCCAAATATCAAAGACAGCCGATTTCGGAAAGAGGTACGCCACTGCATACTTTGTAGAGGCACTATTTAACATCCCTATGCTGCCAATTGGTGGTGCTATTATTGGCGACAGATCTGTGACGCATTACAACCATTTCATCATATACGTGGCCCTCCTAATGGCTGCTGGCGCTTTCTGCTACGCTGTGTCAAGATATTTATGTGTAGGTATCCGCATCAAGAAGTTTTAGATATGATACGCATAGGCTCGCCAACTTAACATCGTATTCTAAATGCTATGATGTGCCTTTCAAAAGTATAAAATTTGATATATAACGATATAAAATGTAGGCATACTATGAACTGTATAACCATCGTGTTCATTAATTTTAAGACACATTAGGTAGACCATCCCACCTTTGTGACTGCTTCTCAGCCTTACTATGTAATGCAAGGGTGTAACAACACTATTTCTTCATTAGGAAATTTAATGGAACTCTTCCATAATTTTCAGAAAAAAAACTTCTTTTCTTCGACGCAGATGGCCCGTCTGTGCGAAAAAAAATTATCTGGAAAAAGTTTCAAGATATATAAGAAGTGACAAATTCGTTAATGCTATTACAGGTCATCTTGCTCAAATTTCCTCTTTAGTGTCACTCTTTTTAAACCTATACAAGTAAGCAACAAGAATAACAAAATGGGTATTGATCACACTTCCAAGCAACACAAGAGAGTCAGTCACAGAACTGCTCCAAAGTCTGAAAATGTCTACTTGAAGATGTTGGTCAGATTGTACACTTTCCTAGCTCGTATGTTCTATAATTACACACCTGATCATGGATTGAAGGGGGTTCCGTCCCGCTATATTACAAACTTTGAAATAATCTCAACCGATATTTGAATAATCATTTTTCCAAAACAAATAACTTTCTCCAATTCTGCGAGTGCGAAGAAACTAGTGTGCCAGCTTCATTATGAGCTGATGCATGAATGATTTGCGCGAACTTGGATAATTCATCTTTGAAGATTTATGTCAACTTATTCCTTCTACAGCTAATTCTTTAACTTTAGCTGTAAGGGAGTGTTGGTGATCTAGCGAGCAGAATCTCTTTCTTTTCCAGATGCGATTTATTGCATCACATTGGAAAAGGAAATATTATAAAGAAAGATATACAAAAGGGAGAAAACTGCAAAAAATACAACTTGTTACTTCAAGTGATAGTTGTGTTTCCTGATATCGAGCGCAGCTTGCAGAAACGAGGTTCGTTTCTCGCTGTAGTGTATACTCAGGTTTTTCTACATCACTGAATTTGAGCGTAAATGCTTATCTTCATTGCTTTTGTTCTTTCTAAGAAATATTCCTTTACCACTGTGGCCCTTCATCCAAAAGTTTAGGTTTACTAACATTAAAATTTATTGATCAAAAATTCTCCGATATGAGACACTAGTGCTTAGCGTTGAACGAATGACTTCTATTGTAGCTGTTCTATTAAACCATTTTGTGCTGGTGCATCTAATTTGAGCGTTATTTTGATTGGTAGCCAGTTTTACTTACAGGTCGTACTGATGCTCCATTCAACAAGGTTGTCTTGAAGTCTTTGTTCTTGTCCAAGATCAACAGACCACCTGTCTCTATCTCTAGAATTGCTAGAGCTCTAAAGCAAGAAGGTGCTGCTTCCAAGACTGTCGTTGTCGTTGGTACCGTTACCGACGACGCCAGATTGTTCGACTTGCCAAAGACCACTGTTGCTGCTTTGAGATTCACCGCTGGTGCCAGAGCCAGAATCGTCAAGGCTGGTGGTGAATGTATCACTTTGGACCAATTGGCTGTCAGAGCTCCAAAGGGTCAAAACACTTTGATCTTGAGAGGTCCAAGAAACGCCAGAGAAGCCGTCAGACACTTCGGTATGGGTCCACACAAGAACAAGGCCCCAAGAATCATGTCTAAGGGTAGAAAGTTCGAATCTGCCAGAGGTAGAAGAAGATCTAAGGGTTTCAAGGTCTAAGCTAACAAAATTAAATTGACTTATTAAAGACTGTATATAACACCGTTATATATAGTTTAGCATTCAATTATTTTTGTATACAAGCATTAGAGAAAAAAGCCTTATAACCTTTTTTTTATTAACCTCCATATTCAATATGTAACGAACAACCCCAACATATCCACATATGTAATCTGTACACTAGCTAAAATATAGTAATATCTGATGAGTAAGACAACATGAATATTCTATTTGCCTTTGCTGGTAACTCAGCTATGTTGGCTGAAAGTGAACCACCAGCCGGCCACCAGCCGGCCATCCCCCCAAGCTCCTAAACTATTGTGACTTCACTTAGAGTAAAACCCAGACACCATGGTAAATCTGTACTTTGAAAGTAATACAATCCACAACACTTTCCTGTTTAGGAAATTTCATTAGTGCATGTTAGGAGTGGGATGCAAAAAAACGGAAATGATCTGGAAAACCTTGTTCCGTGTAGACCTCTCACACAACGCTGGTCAGCCTGCGTAGATTCTAGCCACCGTCCAGCTCCCTGTGCAAGAGCTAGGCAGAAACTTCCTTCTATCCTTCTAGCTATGGCATGCTAATTCAGCCCACCCTTTCAGCTTGACGACGTCCTCGAGGCTGCCTGCTCAGGCAGTGGGCTCCCTCACTGCATCGCCAGAAGGGAGCTCTCGAGCGCAGCTCAGCTGAGGCACTTCCCAGTTTGTCCTCCACAAGGGACCTTTGAGTGTAGCTCACCAGCCCTCCCTGCTGAGGCACTGGAGGGGCAAGACGAAGGTCTCCATTGCATCGCTGCCAGTGCCACAATGGCTCTGCAATTAGTTCGCCATGTTCAATCTGCAAAGATATTAATGAAATAGTTTCGGCGGTATAGTAGTTATATAAGGGTATAGGTACGTTTTTCCAGTTGGTTATCATTTGACAGGATCCCAAGAGACTAGATATAAAGATGCCAGGTGTTTCCGTTAGGTACGTACCGTGATTTTACCGCCCGAACAGTGTGAAAGATGCATAGACTTGCTGAGTCAGGAATCTTTAGAACCAAATATGACCAGGAGAGCCAGTGTGGAGAGTATAAAGAATTCCATGAAAATTGATGTAACCAGGTACAATAGTGGACTAGCAAAAAGTTATGATAGACTTTATAACCTGAACAAATGCTTATGATCCTAGACACACGAATAATTGCAAATAAGACACTGAATTCAACCCCAAAACATTACTGAACATAATTACTAACAATTTTATTACTTTTGATACTACCCTCGAATCACCCAATTTTATCGAATTTATGCATAGTCTAAGTGGGAAAACGCTACGGTGGAGCCAGAGATTGATAACGACTACGTTTAGATGAAACAGTGGAATATTTGGATGAATGAAACGATATTTACAGTGGTGAACTAGTGCATATTGTAGATGATTGGGCATAAACTGTGGTTTTTATTGAAAGCAATTGGAATTTGATACAGAGACGTTGCTGCTCAAGATTTCATCAACGCTTACGCTTCTTTCTTGCAAAGACAAGGTAAGCTAGAGGTTCCAGGTTACGTGGATATCGTCAAGACCTCTGCTGGTAACGAAATGCCACCACAGGACTCTGAAGGTTGGTTCTACAAGCGTGCCGCCTCTGTCGCTAGACACATCTACTTGAGAAAGGAAGTCGGTGTCGGTAAGTTGAACAAGTTGTACGGTAACGCCAAGAGCAGAGGTGCTAGACCATCTCACCACGCTGACGCTTCTGGTTCCATTAACAGAAGAGTCTTGCAAGCTTTGGAAAAGATCGGTGTCGTCGAATTGTCTCCAAAGGGTGGTAGAAGAATCTCTGAGAACGGTCAAAGAGATTTGGACCGTATCGCCGCTCAAACTTTGGAAGAAGAAGAATAAGAGACTTGTCAACTATATTAACAATCATAAAAAATCCTTTGTTTTTTTATCTTATAATTCTTTAGTTCCTATATTACACAACCCCAAACTATTTTTTAAAATATAATAAAAATAAACTCGCATACTGTTTAAAAATAGCTATTATGAACAAATAATATGTAACAACTCTGAGCCTGGCTTATACCTAATAAGGACAAGAAGGTCGTGTCTCATCAATATGCACTTCAAGGAACTGCAATGTTATCCAACAAACTCGGAGGCTTTCTCGGGTGCCAAATAAATAGGTGATGATATGGGTGCATTCATTCAAAGTGGACCAATGGATAGCCAACTTGTCATGAGACCCAACAGTAATGTACGTAGATAAGTTCTTCCTAGTTGTTCGAGCCTGAGCCTACCCTTGCTTATCGTGTTTCCCATGGTTGTCGTGAGGTGGTAACCTTTCGTGGCTCTCTAAAATGGCTCAGAACCCACGACAAATAAGCTCATCTCAGTGGGCGAGAATGCTACCCCGAGAAGGCACTTACGCATATAAAAGTATAAAGCTTCTTGATATTACTTGCATGACAATTACAGCGACTACCTCCCATAGCTACTCACAAACATAGCTAACGAATTCTAACTATGAGCACTTCTGGAGCTGAAAATGGTGTTGGTGCCAGCCGGGCCCGGAAGTCCACTTGTACAGAAGCTAACGATACCGATAAGGTTGGTGTGAAGACCATAAGCGAGGTCACTGACTTACAGACTATTGAGAGCTCACCGTCAACATGCGAGGAGCCTATGAGCAATAAGGATGTCATAAAGGCTGCTTTCAAGAAATATATTAAATTCATCGGACCAGGACTGCTGGTCAGTGTTGCATATATCGATCCTGGTAACTACTCTACTGCTACATCAGCTGGTGCAGCTAACCAGTTTTCATTGTTATGTGTGGTGCTACTGTCCAACTTCATTGCTATCTTCTTGCAATGCTTGTGTATAAAATTGGGTTCCGTTACTGGTATGGACTTGAGCAGGGCATGTAGAAAACACTTGCCAAGATGGGCGAATTGGACTGTATACTTCTTTGCTGAATGTGCAATTATTGCTACAGATGTCGCTGAGGTTATTGGTACTGCCATCGCATTGAACATTCTTATCAAAGTTCCTCTCCCAGCCGGTGTTTGCATTACATTGGTAGATGTGCTAGCAATTATGGCTACTTATAGACCGGGCGCTTCTTCCATGAAAGTTGTACGTATGTTTGAATTATTTGTGGCATTGTTAGTCGTTGGTGTTTGCATCTGTTTTGCAGTAGAGCTCGCTTATATCCCTAAAAGCACTTCTGCTGCTAAGGTGTTCAGAGGTTTCGTGCCATCTCGTCAAATGCTAGAACATAATGGTGTCTACACAGCTATTTCTATTCTCGGTGCTACTGTGATGCCTCATTCATTGTTCTTGGGATCTGCATTGGTTCAACCAAGACTGTTGGAATATGATGTCAATCATGGTAACTATTCTATGCTGAAGGATGATGAAGATGAGAAAAACAAAGAAACAGCTGTTGATGAAAGATACCAGAACTATAGACCAACCAGATCAGCCATTAAATACTGTATGAAGTTTTCTATGATAGAACTAGGACTGACGCTATTTACACTAGCGCTATTTGTTAATTGTGCTATCCTAATTGTTGCTGGTTCAACATTATATGGTTATCCTGATGCAGCAGATGCTGATTTATACACCATCCATGACCTATTATCGAAAACCTTAGCTCCTATTGCAGGCACTATTTTCATGCTAGCTTTGCTACTGAGTGGTCAATCCGCTGGTATCGTCTGTACCATGGCCGGCCAAATCGTTTGTGAGGGACATATCCATTGGAAATTAAAGCCATGGCAAAGACGGCTAGTCACCAGAGCCATATCCTTGATTCCGTGCTTAGCTATTTCTATTTCTATTGGTAAGGAGGCTCTTTCCAAAGCCTTGAACGCATCTCAAGTTGTACTGTCTATTGTTTTACCCTTCTTAGTTGCGCCATTAATCTACTTCACCTGTAATAAGAAGATTATGGAGACTGAGATTACTGTGAAAGATGCGGAAGAGGATCCTTCTGACAATGATGACATGCAACTGGAGAATGGCCAGACCAGAAAGACTGTCAGTATGGCAAATAATTGGGTTGTCTCCATAATTGCATTTGTAGTTTGGGTATTCTTGTCTGCCTTAAATATTTATGCCATTGTTCAGCTGGGTATTACACATGGAGAAATATCCTAAATCACTTTTTAAGTTCATTATAATTCTCCTAACTTAAAACTATAGTTAATAGCTAGAAAAATACAAAAGTAAAGCTGACTTGCACATATCTCTGTATATACACTGCTTAATTTAACTTTAATAGCAGTAAATTATTTTAAAAATATTACAAAGTTATACAGATGAGGATATATAAAACAAATAATGTAAGACACTGTATACTATAGGAATAATAAATGATAGTGGAATCAAATTTCGACACTACTTTGTAAAAATTTGATATCATTCATGAATCAAAGTGTATTTTCTGAAAAATATCGTAAAGATTTTGTATCAACTACATATTAAGAAGGAGTTGCTAGTCATATAAGACTCTTGCACTAGCTCTCAATAGGTCAAATAAGTGAACTCATAAATTAGAATTCACTCACCGTAGGAATAGCGAAATCCAAATAGATGAAATAAAAGAAAGTGACTGCATGATCGTTCCTCCGGAAAATATATAGAAAAGACGTGATACATCCCCTAAACCGAAATACTACCTATTGTATGGATGATAACCTCTTCTGCTATCATTTGGACGACCGCGGAAACCACCTGGACCACCGGATCTTCTTGAAGAATCTTTGTTACCTCTATCTTGATCATCTGGTGTTGGTGTCGAAGCTTCGTTACTTTGGCTCTTAGTTGAGTTGGCATCAGGGCTACCTTGCGATTGCTGACCCATAGTGGAAGGGTTGAAACCAGGCATCATCATAGCCATTTGCTGCATCTGTTGTTGATACATCTGGTTGTAATCCATACCACCTTGTTGTTGAACCTGTTTATAGTAGTCTTGCATTTTTTGGAAGTACTCTTGCATCTGAGGGTTGTTATTAGCAAACATAGGGTTGTAACCACTCATCATTGGGTTCGAAAACATCATAGGATCCTGGAAGCCGTAACCTGGATATTGACCACTGCTATTACTTCCTGTGCCCATGCCATATTGTGAATTAGAGCTTTGTTGTGCTGGTTGGCGCGCACCACCAGTTTTTTGAAGATGTCTTGGAGCGGCCCTTTTGATTTCAATTTTTCTTCCTTTAAAGTCGATGAATTTATTCTGACAGACCTTATCTACAGCATCTGGTGTATCATATGTAATGAATCCAAATCCTCTAGATCTACCAGTATCTTTATCCAACATCAGCTGAGCATCAATGATAGTACCCCATTGTGCGAAAAATTCTTCGAATTCTTTAGGTCTCACATCTGGACCGATACCACCTACAAAAATCTTACCAGTCTTATCTTGTTCTTCTCTTGGAATGGCTCTTTTAGGATCGATAACTTTACCATCCAAAATATGTTGGGTCTTTACAACTTCATCCACAGAAGATGCGGATTCAAAAGTCAAGAAACCAAAACCACGAGATCTACCAGTGGCTGGATCTTTCATAATCTTCAATTCTTCAACTTTACCATATTTACTAAAATAATCGCGCAGACCATCCTCTGTTGTTTCCCAGTTCAAACCACCAATAAACATTTTACAACTGTCCTTTGACAGGTCAGCTTTGACTGTCCTATCGCCAGTATTGCCGCTCTGTACATTGGTGCCACTATCTACACTAGCATTACTACTCTTTTCCTCTTTACTCTTATCTGGTGACTCTTCTTTAGTCACAGTCTGTAATTGGTTGAGAGTATTTTGCAATGTCTCCCATGGCATCTTAGCAGCATCGTCTTTATTGCTGTCAGGGTTAGCAGAACTGGCTTGTAATGCCGCCAGCTGATCAAGCGCACTTGTGGCAGCCTCAGGAACCTTCTCCTCCGCTTTCACATCATCCTTAGCATCAACTTTGCTCTCATCCTTGGTATCATAGATATCATTAAAATCTTCCTCGTCTGAACTCATTGTAACGTCGTTTTTCCACCTGGTTGATACTTTTCCTAGCTCCAGAGTCAGTCCACAACACTTTCAAGCAAATATATAGAAGTTATAGCAGCCAATGACCCATACCCAGAGCAGCATCAAAGTACAAGAACAGCTTGAAGGTTATGCTATTGTGCTCTTCCCCCCTCCGTCGCTTGTTTTGAAAAAATTCAGAAAAATTTGTGAAAAAATTCAGAAAAATGCGATGAGCTACCATAATAACCATCGAATAAAGTCGATATTAACAAATTCATGATGGCGAATTGAGTAAGTTTTCTGCAACATTAACAACCAGGCACGAATTGACAATGAAGTATCTTTTGTACCTAGTGCAGAGTCACACAAATTTCAGGCTGGCTGAGCTCGAATCTGTTGCAGATTTACATGGTATATCGGTTGATTTGAGCCATCATCGGGAGGATAGTCCCTATCTGATAGTGGAATTGGCCAACGAAGATGAGGCTCGGAAACTAATCGAGAGGTGTATTCTAGCTCGTGGGATCTATGAGTATTGGGGTGAAGGAGAGGATTACGACGAGTTACACAATAGTATACAAAATGGCGATCATTTTAATGAGTTGAAACAACGGTACCAAAATGATACATTTAAGTTCGAATTTGAGTGTTACCGTGGTAATAGCAAGGCTAATAGAGTATCTCAGATTGAGAGTTTTGGGTACCTAGAGTTTAAAGGTAAGATCAACATGAAGAAGCCGCAGCAGGTCTATACGGTGCTGGAAGAATATGTACCTATATCTGACAACGTTTCATCTACAGTTCCGATCAAAATAAGATTTGGAAGATTGATACATTACAGTGATAGAGCTGCAATGGAGAAATATGACTTGAAAAAGAGGCCATATAAAGGCACAACTAGTTTTGAAGCCGAGCTATCTTTGGTAAGTTGTAATATCGCTCAAGTTAAACCAGGAACGATAATGTATGATCCTTTTGCTGGAACAGGATCATTTCTTACTGCAGGGGGACACTACGGTGCACTCGTAGTTGGCTCTGATATAGACGGTAGAATGATCAGAGGTCATGGGGCCGCTCAAAATATATCAGCAAACTTCAAGAAATATAACGAAGCCGATAAGTTCTTAGATGTTCTCACTATGGACTTCACTCACAATGCTTTCAGGAAAAGTTTGAAGATAGATACAATAGTTTGCGATCCACCATATGGTATCAGAGAGAGTATTAAAGTTTTGGGTGCTAGAGATCCAGAAAGATTTGCTGGTAAGGAAAATGTGGAGATAGATGGTGTTAAAGCATACCTGCGAAAGGATTACATACCAAGTAAGAAGCCTTACGCCCTTGATTCTTTGTTAGATGATCTACTACAATACTCCGCTGAAAGATTACCAATTGGAGGAAGACTTGCATTCTGGATGCCTACCGCTAATGATGAAAACATAGAGACCATTATCCCATTGCATGAAAACTTGGAATTGAAATATAATCTTGTTCAAGACTTTAATAAATGGTCAAGAAGACTATTAGTGTACATTAACCGTGGACCCGAGTATCATGGTGTTGATAATGGTGGTATCAAAAGATCACAACATAACTTTAGAGAAAGGTATTTTAAGAACTTCCGCCCAGTTTAGTATTCACAGTTGATCTACATATCTTTAGCATTTATATATCATCCAATTTGCATAATTCATGATTTAATTATTATTGTGACTAGTAAACAAGTAAAGCATTATTCTCCCGAGATACGTCTGGCTCAATATACTTAATAATTTTGGCATTCTTCATCTTGTTATTCATCAAATTCTGCTTCACCCATTCCAATCTACCGTTATCTATCAAATATCTAGCAAATAGACCAATTTTCTCTCTCTGCAATAGTGAGATAGACAATTGTTCTTGATTATCCCCTTCTATCTGGACAATATCATCATCATTCATGCCTGGTCTTCGACCGCTTGTGGCCCAGGAACACATTTTAGACAGGTGACCAAAAAATGTTTTGTAGTTGATCTGAGAATGCTTAGATTCCAAGAACGATTTGATATAGTCGGGGTTTATGTAATCTCTGGCATTACACACATGTCTGCAACACATGGCAATACAAATACCTTGTAATTTAAACTTTCCGTTGGTTTCCTCAATGCAATTTTGTAGACATCTCAATGTTAAATCAGTTGCAACACCACACAAATGTTTGGAAATGGCAAGACAGCCATCATGTTCTTCTATAACCGTAGATAGTTTCAGATCTTTAATATCGAGTTTTAATCTATCAATCGCAATCCTTTGCTTGACTTTCTCAGGGTTTTTACTTAAAGCCATCAAATCATCTTGAAACTTCTTATCAAATTTCATTCTGTTAGATCCTCTATCAATTAACACATATTTTGGCAAATCATCTTGTAGTTGGTAAGGATCATTATTGATTATTGTTTGATTAATGTACCTTGAAAATTCTGCTCTTCCGCAACCAAACTCCATAATCTTACCAGAAGGTATTAATTCAACATCAAACAAGTTCTGTATCAATGACGATTGCTGTTTGGCATGTTTCTTAATTGTATTGGACAATTCTATAAGCCTATTACTCTCCATAAACTCATTCTTCTTGATTTGTTCTTGGGGCTCTTCATACTCATTTAATGCTTCCAGCAGCAATTGTACACTTTCGATTAAGTTAGCATTATTCAATTCATTTTCTACCAGTTCAGCAGGACCTCTGTTCAAATCTTTAATAAAATATGGCTGAGCAGCAGTGGCCTGTGTGATCTTCGCCTTGTTACATATCCTTACATGTTTTTTTAAATTATGCTTCCAAACAGTGTGACTCGGATCCAGAGGACAGGGTACCCTAACTCTCTCTTTATCGTCCTTCACTTCAGCATTACCTTGAGAATGCTCAACACAGTAGTTAGTATTGGCTGCTCGGGACATGCCACATCTTCTTTTCTTTTGTGGGATTATGTACTCGCACCGCAAAATTGTATTATCGGTAGCCATGTTGACACACTTCTATGATTCTTTCCAATTTATTATAGTCCTTTACAACGTTATCAATAACCAGATCAGACAGATATAAAGTAATAGCTATGACAATTGTTAATATACTTCCGTCATTCTCTATGCGATGAGCTCATCGATTTTTTTGCAATTTTTTTGGCACTTATGTCATGTGATACTGTTGTTATGAATAAACTGGCAGTTATTTCCTTGAAGTATAGCCTTTTCTATCTGTGTATTGGCCATTACGATTGAGACCATTGATTTTGAGGTCTACTAAAATAACTACGACTATCTGAATAAATGTCTAGTCAAATTATTGTGGCCTTATACTCGAGTGAGATAAAATAATTTATGTTTTAAATAATATTGGTGTAACATTAGATGGCAAAAACTATAAAAAATATTCATAACTAGGAAACTGCTTGTATTAAATAAAATGCTAAGGTTATCATTTTGATTGAGTAGTACTGAATATGCTACCCAGGGAGTGCAGTCTTTAAACTAAATACTCAAGTAGCAATTAGAGAAACGAGCAAAATTAAACGTCAATACGCAGAAAGGGACATAAATGTCTAGCTGATGGGCGTAAAGATCATGTTGAATGAACAAAAAAAATTATAAGCAGAGTTCATGGTATTGGAAACACCACATGAGAAATTCATGCAATCCACAAGACCAGCAACAGGATAGCTGCGACAGAGCCCTTTAGAGAAGTTGGGACACCTTTGTTTTCCAATGGAATGTCCCTCCTTTCAAATCTCCTGGTTAAGTTTGTGCTGCCGTTTGAGGAGGTGTTACCGCTTGAAGAGGCGCTTGGGACAGCAAAAGTTGGGGAGTATGTTTCAGAATAAGCTGAGGCTCTAGTGGCACCTGGGATGGTGCTGACGACAACTTCGATGTCTTCTGGCAAAGTGTCATTGAAAGATGCTTGAGCCAAAGAAATTTCACGATCTTCCAAATCAAAGACCATGTAAGCATATCTAATGACATCATCACCCAAGATGGCAAAGTCTGAGCCAGTTGGAGCAACATTTATGTAGCACTTACCCTTAATCTTCTTGACCATTTCCTTGTATGGGACACCAATGTTAACACCTCCCAGAGAGAAGTTTAGGATAGTTTTGTCCTTCTTGGATAGACACTTTGGAATACGGATCTTGTTCTGAGTTTGATCGTAAGTACCATTAGTGCTTTCAGCCAAGGCGTTGTATACATCAACTGGCAAGTGAGTGTCAGTGCTACCAGTATCCAGCAAAGCTGGGAACTTCGAAGTTGCGTTCAAAATCTGAGTCACATTACCATCGGTGGCTTCAAAGGACATTCCATTCAAAGTGACCATCAATTCGTTAGGTCTTGGTGTACCGAAGTCTCTGTTGCTGAAGACCAATGGAACGGTAGTTAAGTTACCATCGTAACGGTTGTGGTCAACGGCACCGAATAAGATCGAGCCAAACTTGTCATTGGTTCTGTTCAAGTAGATAGAATATACTACTTTGTTAATCAACTTGTTTAGTTTTAGAGATTCTGGGAAATTCATGTATGGGTTCTTCTTAACACTTGAAGTGTTTGTCAATTGAGCAGTATCGATAGTGATGCTGGATTCTAATTCAGGTAGACCGATACCCAACAGACCGTAACTGTTGTTAGTCAACTCTGCGACAGCAAAAGTGACATTCTCCAAAGTCTGTCCTGCCAATGCCACCTGGTCAGTACCCCAGGTACCTTCAACATATGAACCGTCACCATAAGTGATGAAGAAGTCAGTATCGTTAGACTTGAATGTATTAGATGAAGAAGAGTTAAATGTTTTGAAGTCACTACAATCGAAGGTACGCTCAGCGTATGGGATAGCCTCCGCCTTAGTTGGGTAACCGTTCCTGCCGGGGTCAACACTGGATGGCTGATCTTTCTTCTTTGGCTTCTTACCTCTGTTTGACTTACAGTAAGGGTTCTGAGCACCAAGGACCCAGAAGTCAGAAGAACCAGTGTCCACAAGCAGAGTCATGTTCTGCTTGTCACTACCAATGCTGACTTCAACACCGTAGAAGATTTGTTCGTTGTCAAGTTGCACATTCAAGTAGTCATCGTCAGCCCTCTTAGCCAGAGAGTTATCCGTGATCTTAGTGAATGGCAATCTCAAGTAACCTGCAGCAGCAGCAGTGGTCAATGCTCTGTCAATTCTCATGTCTATATCCGTGAATCGGTGTGTGTCCTCTTTCAGGCCTCAAGAACAGAAGCAATACACAAACCAGATCAAGTTTAAATATGACCTCTTATATATTTGAATTTTTTTTGTTGGTAACTGTTGACCCAAAATTTATTTGATCCATGAATCAATAGATCACTAATTAAAGTCACCCATAAGGGTTGTTGGAGAGCATAACGAAATTATTTGTCATTTCGTTGCGATGAGGAGGGGCTGCTCGCTGCAAATCCTGGGTACAAACCTTTTCTTTTCTTCAACCCTCATGCTCTCTGAGCTTCACAGCCTTCCTAAGATCCTGCCTAACCTCCAAACTGACATCTCAGAGAATAGAAAAGAGGCAAGCCTCGTTTACCTTGGCTCAACATGGCTAATATCCGTTATTGGTTGCAGCCTGCTGCGAATATCTTCAATAACAGAACTACTATTAATGGAGGAGCAGTACGGTTTCCTCGACCATCACAACTCCCATCACATAATTTATTACAGAATCCAAAGAAACATACGTAGAAACACCGCTAATTTGTCCTTTCATAGATAATATATGTACAAATGACGTCATTTCAGATCTCTTTTTTCCTCCCTTTTCAACAGTTGTGCATGTTTTTCTGAGAGTTTATGTACATTTTTATCAAATTTGTCCTACATTCTTGTGCATGTGCAGAATACCGTAAATCAAATGACTTACCGTTTGTGATTGGTCATTTGCTCAGAAAGTGATAGTAGTCATAGGGATTGGCATGGTGAGTAGGCTTTGGTCAGCGGGGAAGTAATATATATATAGCATGTGTATGTGATGTGTTTTAATCGGGGCTGAACATGTGGGGGGACGAGGGTAGTTTAGAAGATCAGATAAGAGGCCCACAGTCAAAATGTTATTCTTGGTTCCTTTTCTATCGGTTGCCCAGGCCTATGTTGCGCTTGACTTCGAGAAGTCGCATGGAGATGATCTAGTCAAACGTGACGTGCAGGATGTCAAGCTTATCAACAGCCAAAAGGCTATGCTATACAACATACAGCTCTCAGTCGGTACTCCGCCTCAAAATATCACTGCGCAGTTGGACACGGGTTCGTCTGATTTGTGGTTCCCAGACTCTACTAACCCTTACTGTAAGGCGAACAAGAAGCAGGCACCAAAGAGCATTGCCTCCTTAGATGCAGGTACTAGACCTACGTCACCTGCACAGGTTCCCAAATCGTTGAGAAACCTAGACTGTGCTGAGTTCGGGTTGTTCAACTCAAGTGCCTCGACTACTTTCAACTCAAATAAGACAGAGTTTTTCATCAGCTACTTGGACTCATCCTACGCTGAAGGTGTGTGGGCCACGGATAACTTGTACCTCAATGGTTTGAACATCTCTGGACTGAACTTCGGTCTAGCATACTTCTCAAACTCTTCCAACTCAGTGCTTGGTGTTGGCCTAACACCTTTGGAAGCCTCTTATGACACAGACATTAAGCAAGATGACTCTCCTAGGTTCCAGTACCCTAATTTCCCACAGATCTTGAAGCAGAAGGGTGCCATCAGTAAAGTCACTTATTCTCTATACTTGAACGACACTAAGTCCAAATATGGTCAAATCCTGTTTGGTGGCGTTGATCACAGCAAGTATGTAGGGCAACTATACACCATACCATTGGTGAACAGCAAGTACCAGAAATCACCCGGAGTCATTGCTGATTTGGAAGTTACATTGAATGGTTTGGGTATCAGAGATAACACTACCAACACGAACACAACCTTATACACTCAGAAACTGCCAGCACTCTTCGACTCTGGTACTAGTTACTCCTATGTTCCTTACACAATGGCCCAGGTGATTGCCTCACAGGTCAACGGTACTATTGATAATAAGACGGAAGCCATTAGACTGCCAAAATGTCCAAGCAAGAAGGACACCAGAGAGGTTGTATTCAACTTCAACGGTGTAGAGATTGCCATCCCTCTAAAACAATTTTATCAGAAGAAAAGTGGCAAGTGTTACTTGGACTTAATGGTCGCTCCACCAAACAACGGACCAGGTCTACTGCTGGGTGATACTTTCTTAAGACAAGTCTACACTGTGTTTGATCTAGAGGCCCAGGAGTTATCTATCGCAAGAGCTAACTTCAACAGCTCGCTGCCAGCAGATGTAGAAGAGATCAAGAGTACTGTACCAAGCGCAATCAAAGCACCTCAATACTACAACACATTCTCGGCGTACGATAACGCTACTCAGGTGGTGGGTAACATCTTCGATGCCACTGCTACAGCTTCGATGGCTCCAAAGAACCAAAGCAACTCCAGCAACCTGTCGAGAAGAGCCTTGAACTACGAAAACAATTCTGCAAGATCTTCAACACTGTCAATCGTCCTAGTACTAGCAGCAATCACAACATTATTTATGTAATATTCTATTTTTATAACCCTGTTCTTCTGTACTATTTTCAATTATGCTCCCATTTCATAGAATAAGATATACAAAACCTAAAGTAAAAATATTGCAACGCGTGAACGTGCCCTGGCTGCCTCTTATGGCGTTGGATTTGTCCACATTACATTTCATGACATCAACAACATTTGGTAAAGTAAGTTTGAATAATGTCTCCACTCAGCAACTCTTGTGCTTCGCTGTGTAATTTATCGTCAGCTGGGTGACTTAATTAGAAGAACCATTAGCAAATAGGACTGCGTCGTTCATTGAAAGCTCGTTCCAAAAGCAATTCTACTAAAAACACGAAACGGTTGGATTAACCCTCTCATCCATTAGCTTTCAAACGTTATCAATGACTGTTCGAAGGTAAATCCCTCAGAAGTCAATTTCTACTGTGCAAAAGCCTACTTTCTTTTCTTTATGGTGACAGTTTTCTTCTTATTGACCCTCTTTGG